>Ga0123342_1006511_pt1 | contig 16132 bp, 10 predicted proteins | sample Turbeawhitnodule_FD_89960 | JGI IMG/M metagenome (GOLD analysis project Ga0123342, IMG submission 89960) | Root nodule microbial communities of legume samples collected from Mexico - Turtle bean Mexico white nodule | ecosystem: Host-associated > Plants > Roots > Nodule | place: Mexico: Nepantla... | reverse complement strand
TTAACAATCGGCGACTACACGTGCCTCCTGACTTCCTTCTTAACTGCCAACCTGGCGCCTTGTCAACACGCCTACACTGTAGCAAGGTGCCACGTCATCATACCCGACCACCAGGGCGGTACAGAGGTTAAAACCGTCGGAAACATAAAAAATAACCCTGTTAAAAATAATTTCTTTTGTAATGTTGTTACATCATTACTTAGCAACATGGATCGTAGAAAAATTAAGATTCATAATATATTGAATGCTTCCTAATGGTCCATTACTTCTTGTTAGAAATTGTATTAAATAAAAGAGGAAATTTAGATAAATATTAGAGGTATTTTTTTATTATTATCAAAATTATAATTTTTCCCTGAGTTATTAAAGTAAGGTCTTAAATCAGGACTGACAAGCTAGAAATCGATTTCATGGCCTTATGCTTTGCTTTGCCATTGTGCAAATCCAATTGTTTTAGAATAAATAATTAATAAAAAATGCAAGTGCTAATTGTTTTAGAAGAAATATTTTTGCTAGCTTGGTTTTTCAAGTTTTAATTAAGCAAATTAAGTTACTTATATATTGCAATTATATAATTTTAAATCCTTCTCAATTGATTTACTATTACTTCTTCGATTGTTATGTATTATAATACTCTTGGTGCTAAGTTTTCATTATTATATTATTGTATTATTAGTAATTAGGAATGCATATGCCAATAAGATGAGCAGCTGTGCAAATAAGATGAGGAAATGCAACTTATCTTACAACATAGTCAAATGAATAATTCCATGTCAAGCCCTTCAGATCCTACTATCAGTGGACATCATAAAGGAGATCACATTACATATGATAGTGTAGAAGAAGATTAGTTGTATGCTCAATTGTATAATACATTTGACTATTTTAACTTGTTTACAACAATTTCCGTTGTGTAGTATGCGACGAAATAGCGACCGAATTTTTGGTGGCTAAAATGGCGACTGATTTAATATTCAGTGGCTAAGTGCTTTGCGACTAGGATATTCACTGCCATCTTTATTTGTATCTAGACTTGGACTTACTTATGCTATTCTGTCTACTCCCTTTCAGTTCCTTTTTCTGAATTCTCCCCCTATTTTCAAAGACAAGTACCTCAGAATGAGATGAAGTACCATGGGCCTTCCTTCTCATCTCCTCATTAAGACAACACTCTTGAAATTTTCCAAGAAGACAACACCAACAGGGGATGAGTTTGTAATTGAAACCCAAAATGTTTCCCAAGAATCTGGCAGAGTATTCAGTAGCCATATAATCCCAACACTTCATCATCAAACTTGATGTCGATTTCTGACAATTGATATCGGAGCCCCTGAAAATCATTTAAGTGATCTGAAATTGAAATCCCCTCCTTGTACCTCAAATTCATAAAAAAATTCAACAAATACAATTTATTGTTTCTTGTACTAGAAGCATACAAAGTCTCAATCTTCTTCCACAAGGATTTTGCATCTTCCTCATTAGCAATGTGATTATAAACATTATCTTCAACATACTGATGAATAAAACCACAAACCTGTTGATGCTCAAACTTCCATTCCTCACCAGTCTTGTCTTTTGGCTTTTTAGTAGCAAACACAATAAGATGCAATTTCTTCACAAATAACATATCCTTCATTTTTTCCTTCCATAAGTGATAATTAGTGTCGTTCAAACAGACCATCTTATTTGTATTTGCCTCCATCATTCAAGCAGTCAAATCACTCCAACCAAGGAGCTCTGATACCACTCTGATGGAAAGTTCAACACAGTAAAATAATAACTCAACAAGAGCAATAAGCAGCGGATAATAATTTCCCCAACTTGCAAGAATCTGTGAGGAGCAATAACAAATAATGGCAGCAACAGAAACACAAAAATTTTAACGTGGAAAATCTTCTCAATGTGAGAAGTAAAAACCACAGGCACAAGCCAGTCAATCAAGCTCCATTATGATCAAAATTAAGTTACAAGAGAGTCTCAAATCACAACACAAATTGTGCTCAATAATCAGTCAAATAGCAAGACAACAGAGATGAATTAGAGAACAATAAATCAAAAAATTCACCAAACAACAGCTACTGTATGCGGCCTATAGGTCACTGTTCCAATGACTTTTAAACAATCCGAACGGTCCAATTGAAGCACCACGAGTTATAAACATGCTGACGAAATTTCAGCCTGATACAACGGTGGATGAAGCAGAAGCGACGATCCAAAAAGTTTTCGTCCTCAAAAAACGATGAAAACAATGTTGCAGTGTGAGACAAATTTCTCACTGCTAAAATAACTTCTCAAAGATCTAAATGGTTAGATTGAAGTACCACAAGTTATGAACCTGATGACAAAGTTTCAACCCGATCCAACGGTGGACGAAATGTCGGAGGTGGCTGAAAGTTTCTGAACGAAACTTCCTCTCTTCACTCTTTTCTCTCTGTCTTTGCTGACGGCTCTCTCTGTTCAAAAAAACTCTAAAGGTGATTAATATTGGACTGGGCCTCCACATAGGAAGTGAGTCCAACCCAAAAACAAGCATTTACAACATTGAAAGCAGAAATAACAAATGTTCCTAATCTACGTCTTCCTGATTTCAACCAACCATTTATTGTCGACAACAATGCATCCATAGTCGTTGAAGGAGCAATACTCAGCAAGGCCAATCACCCAATCGCCTTTTTCTGTAAAGAGATGTGCCCCCACCTCAAATCAGCCTCAGTGTATGTGAGAGATATGTATGCAATCACAGAAGCAATAAAAAAATGGCGTTAGTGCTTGTTACGAAACCATTTCAAAATTTACACAAATCAAAAGAGCCATAAACACACTACTATGACAAAAAATTCAAACACTAGAACAACAAAAATGGACAACAAAGCTTCAAGGATACGATTTTCAAATGATTTACAAACCTAGAAAAAATAATATGGTCGTTGATTCACTCTCCCGCTAAGAACCGTTGCCTCTATCATTGTTGTTAGTCATCTCCTCCCCGCTTCCCACCATTTTCAAGGAATTGCAACAATACTTCACCACCACAAAAGGACACCAGTCGTACACCTACAACCAACCATTGGCTAATCAATTCTCCACAAGACAAGGATTGCTCTTCTTCCGCCACCGAATTTTTCTTCCCCAAGCTCACGATTTCCGCAATCGCATCATCAACGAATTTCATGACTCCCCAACAGGAAAATACTTTGGCTTGAAACCCACCATGACCAAGGTAGTCGTGTTCTTCTACTAGCCAGGTTTGACTCGAGATACCAAAGAGTTCATCCAAAATTGCTTTGTTTGCCAAAAAATAAATACATGCCAAAGAAACCACACGGATTACTCCAACCCCTTCCTATACCCGATTAAGTGTGGGAAGACATTTATATGGATTTTATTACTCACTTACTAGCGTTTGTTAGTCATACTATGATTTGTGATCGTCTTTCCAAATACCCCAAATTCTTGGCCTTACCCACCCATTACACAGTTTAGAGTCTCGCACACAGGTTCTCCACAGAAATTTGTTGTCTTCACGGACTCCCCACAACCATTGTTTTGAATTGAGACCTAATCTTCACTAGCACTTTCTGGTGCAACCCGTTCAAAGACCAATGAACAAAACTGCATTTCAATTCATCATACCACCCTCAAATCGATGGTCAAACAGAGGTTTTGAATAGGGTATTAGAAGCTTACCTCCTTTGTTTCGCTAGTAACCACCCCCATTCATGGCATAAATTTCTCCATCTCACAGAGTTATGGTACAACACATCGTACCACTCCTCCATTGGAACCTCTTCCTTCTACACCTTGTACGGATGACCACTGCTCACCACCATAGACATGCTCTACACACCACGAACGGGCACCACGATTTCGGAACTCTTATAGAAGCACACCCTCGTCATTCACCACTTGAAGCAGAACCTCAATCGCAACCGCCAACGCATGCATGCGAGCTTAAATAGATAACCATCGCACCGACTGCTCCTTCGCCTCAGAGATTGGGTGTGGCTTCGTCTTCAACCTCACCAACAACACTTCGTCAAGTGTCATCTCTCACCCAAGCTTTCCCCATGCTATTCCAACCCTTATCGGATCGAGCGTCATCATGAATCCAGCTAGTGTTTCACATCTCACTACTCGCCAATTTAAAGGGATACCCTAGAGAATGTATCTAACTCAACTACACCCAACACGCCACTTATGAACTTACCACCTCCCAAAAACCCTAATCCATCAAACCTAGTGACACCATCGTACGAGTCCCCCAATCAGAAAACGTCATATGGTCAAGCAGTTTTGAGGAGTCACGTGCCTCTCCTACCCGCGACTGTTGCACCCCACACGTTACCTAGCCTCTAGAAACATCTACCCACCTGTGATGAACACACAAACCTTAATTGCAGCCCAAATCTCACAAACCCAATTAACAACATTGCATCTTCACACATTGAGGACAAAGTGAAATTTCTAGCAAATGACATTGTTAGAGAAAGCCCAGTGCCACAGGGAGCGCTAGTAGACAACAGAAACAACCTATATATGAATGGATGACTACATAATGTAATAGGGCTTATATAAGCCCTAAAACATCACCTATCTAAGTGATATATTTTAGAAATAAAAATAGAAAAAACTTTTATCCTAGTTTTTAATTCTTAAGTATTCGTTTGAAGTAGCTAGTTCACACTATCAAATGTCCTATTTCTTTGAGAAATAATAAATGCGCACTTTTTAAAGCACACATTTTTCTTATAAAGTGTAATAAAAACCATTTTCCTAAGCTACGAAGTTTCTAATAAAGTTGAAAAGATAGCGAAAAGTGGGAATGATAGCTTGTAAAATTGACAACAATATAATAAGGAGAATTAGTGGCAACTTTTGGACATGATTAACAGTGGAAAGGAGAAGCAATAAACTACATTAGAAATCGGACACGACAACGGTGTTATTGAAGATTTAGCTTAATAGTTAAGAAATACATGCATGTCCCTTTTTCACCATGTCATAAAGATAAAGTAGTAAAGATTTCATTCGTGGACCATCCATTACATTACACGACCAAATAAAAAATTCAAATATTTAAGAATTAAACTGTCGTCATATCTTTAAAAAAAAAACGTTATTTTTTAGTCACCGAAATAATCAAAACACTCCATTGAAGTCTCATTTTTTCAATTATCCATTTCTATGTTCCGTGGCTCATAAAAAATACCTCTTTTCCTTATGTAAATTATGTGAAATAGACCTTAGAGACATTTCGCTATCTTAATAAGTAATGCAATAGAGTATGCCTGCTGAGAATCAGAAACATTATAATAAACAGAAATAATTATAGATAAACTGTATTTAAGGTATTAGATATCCAGGTAAAAAATCTATTCGAGAAAATTCAATAATATATATATATATATATAATAATACTTTGACAAAAAAACATACATCCACTTACAACCAACTTTAATATAATATAATAATACATATCAAAATTTTAAATTAAAAAGTAAAATAAATAGAATATTATTATTTTAAATTATCAAATAAGTGGTTTTTTATACTGATATAAAAAAATTAAGATTCGATATTAAATTTACTATTCATTGAATCTACATACATCATTATAACTTAAGTTGAACATTATAGCACTTTTTACATAAACTCCTCTATGTACAAATAGAAACAGGAGTGAAAACATAGGAGAAGTTACAGGAATCCCACTTGATAAGTGATAAATTAACGCAACAACCACCTTATAACATTTTATAATTGAATTAGTAGCAATGACATGAGTGGTTTACGTAGAAGAATTCCAACTCAGCAGAAACACGATCAAACATAGAACAATAATATGTATAATAATATAGAATAAGAACGAGGAAGGCAAGAGGTAGGGAAAAAAGGCAAAGAAAGCTCTCTATCTCTACTATCCATTCACATCCAGTGGACAACGCTGGAAGTAGCAGCCAGCTAAGCTAATTCTAATTCCTACGACGTCGACTTCACACCAACCTTCCAATTTTTACATTAACAGTGTAACACTCACTCAATCCTCACAGCACCGCCATTTATAAAAAGCACACCTTCCCACTTCAACCAAAAACCACTAACTGATTCATTCACCCCCTTTCCCACACCCCACTTCACTAACCCAATGGAATATGGCAAATTGGGCCCCGCCGACCCAGGTGGCTCCTCCCGCCGCTCCACCACTCCTCTTACCAAACCAACCCCCTCTTCATCCTCCGCAACCACCAAAAGAAAACTCATCATGCTCTCTCTTCTCGCAACCGCCTTAATCGTCGCCGCTGCCATCTCCGCCGTCCTTGTTACAGTGGTCCGCTCCCGCGCCTCCAGTAACCAAAACGGGCCCAGCCTATCCCGCAAGCCTACTCAGGCAAGACCCGTTTTTATTTTATCCTTAGAAATTGAATGTAAAAAGTTTAAACAACTCAAATACTAAACTAAGATAGAATCTATTTAGAGAGGCCCAATTTTACTTAATACTCCTAAACATTTTCATGCACCAATCAACTAAGATGAACCCATAACTAAATTGACTCGTGTTTTATAAGATTGGATTTGGTATTTCCAAACTCAGTATCAGTTATTGATTTCCTTTTATTGCATGACCCAATTAAAACAATCAAATTCGGCAATTGCAGGCAATTTCCCGAACCTGCAGCAAGACACGTTTCCCCACCTTATGTGTCAACTCCCTTCTTGACTTTCCCGGCTCCACCACTGCCTCGGAGCAAGACCTCGTCCACATCTCATTCAACATGACCCTACGACACGTCAGCAGAGCGTTCTTCGCCTCCTCTGGCCTCTCCTTCGCGGCCACCGAACCCAAAGTTCGGGCTGCGTACGAAGATTGCCTCGAGTTATTGGAGGAGTCCATGGACTCTCTTTCCCGATCCCTGGACTCCATCCTCTCGCCTTCGGCTATATCTAACGGCGGCGGATTGAGATCTGGCTCTGATGGATCTACCGAAGATGTGATAACGTGGCTCAGCGCCGCTCTCACTAATCATGACACGTGTGCGGAGGGGTTCGAGGAGTCGAGCGGGAGCGTGAAGAACCAGATGGTTAATAACTTGAAGGACTTGTCTGAACTGGTGAGTAATTGTCTCGCGATATTTTCTGGGAGTGGAAGTGGCGATTTCTCGGGGGTGCCGGTTCAGAATAAGAGAAGATTAATGGGAGAGGAAGATGATGAAGCGAATATATCGGGGAAATTCCCGAGATGGTTGAATAAACGTGATAGAAGATTATTGAATTTAGCAACGTCAGCAATTCAAGCGGATATAGTGGTGTCTAAGAATGGTGAAGGAACAGTGAAGACAATTGCGGAGGCTATTAAGAAAGCGCCGGAACACAGCAGTCGCCGGTTCATCATTTACGTGAGGGCAGGAAGGTAATTAACAAATATCACCTGAATATATATTTATTTATTTATTGTTGAATGCAAACAATATGCCTGCTTTCTATCTTTCTGAAAAGTATACGCTTTTCGAGATAACGAACATTACACTTTTTTCATTATTTTCGTTTTCACATAACTGTTTTCATTATTGGACGTGAAAAGAAATGTACTGAATAAAAGCCAAACATGGTCGGTGACGAGTTACTATGGTTTGAAAAACACTTTTCGCATGCACTCCTCACAGTTGTCTGCGAAGGTATTATTATAATTTCTAACAATGTTTACGCCTCAATTTCCGTTTATTTAGGTTGATGTTAAATCAAATTTGTTGACTCAAAGGAGGAGGAAACATATTCAATTAATAATGCTGTTTTCTCAAAGGATGTTAAATCAAATCTGTTGACTCAAAGCTGGTTTTATGTTAATTTTTTGTACTGAGTTTTACTTGTGTTTTATAATTGCAATGGATAAAAGGTATGCATTTGTGGGGTTACTTTAATTTGGATATGATGGAATTTTCAGGTATGAGGAGAATAATTTAAAGGTGGGCAGAAAGAAAACGAATGTGATGTTCATAGGAGATGGGAAGGGCAAAACTGTCATTACAGGGAAAAGGAATGTGATAGACGGCATGACCACATTCCACACAGCATCCTTCGGTACATTCCTTTTTCATCAGCTTGCTGATTAATTATACAAAATTTGCTTATCTTTTGCACTGTTAGAAAAGTATGGATGAAAAAATGTGAACCAATAACATGCACGATAAATGAACACCCCAAACTTGCACGTGGCCCATGTCGTTCAGTTGTTAATGCTTATATTCGTAGCTGTCTAGTTGCATGTCTTTTCCTTCCAAGTTAAAGTCCACTTGGGCAATATTACCCCCACTGGCACCTATGTATTTACTAGGAAAGTTCGATAATGACCAGCTAATTAGCATGATTTTTTAAAAAATAAAAAAAGTGATTTTTTTTATAAATTATAAATAAAGTATGCTATAGTTAAAAAATATATACTAGAGAAATTATTAATCATTTGAAAAAAAATAATTTTATTTTTTCTTGAACTCAATGTAAAATTATATTTTTTTTAATAAACCTCCGTGTCTCGTAGTACTTTTTAGAAACAAAAAATACCATCTGATCGTGGTATAGGTAAAGTTAGTGTCCGTAAAATCCGTTTTTTATAAGCTTTATTCTTGAAGTCAAAACTAATTTTTTATTGGTGAATTTCATTCGAAAAGTGAAAAGTAATTGCACAATCTAATCCCAAAAGCTTGGTGAAAAATTTAATTGATTGAAGTTAACTACAGTTCATGCCACATCAAAATAACATCACCTCACTAACTAACTTGGGACCTATTTTATTGATGTTTGAAAAATCCATGATAATAGAAGTGGTAGTTGGTTGTTGGAGTTTAAAGAAACCTGGCTCTACTAAACAGTATCACGTTGCATAAACCTTAAGCATTATCTTGCCTTTGTCAAAGAAAATCATTACTCCTTTCTTAACTTTTAATAATAGTCTCCATTCCATTATCATAATTACTAGTTGTAACATATCCTTTACATTGGTGGACAGCTTTATTATCCTCATATAGCAACGTAGAATTAAATAAACCCAAACTTAAATTACTGCGCCTACTTAAATGACTAAAATTGAATTATTGGTTGTTGGCTGGTCTTGCAATACAAGACAAAATATATCAATCAGTGTGTCCCAAATTAAATTAAATTAGGTACTACAGTTCTTATTTATAATATTTTTAAATATAATTAAATTTTAACTATTTTTATTTAGTGATATTTTTTTACTATGTGAAGTTTGTTTTTGTTTTTTACTTATGAATGAAAATGGAGGTAATGCCTTGCCAGTTTATTCCATTTAGTTCATATTCCTAATTTAGAATATGAATTATGGCAGCTGCAAGTGGTGCTGGATTCATTGCACGAGACATCACGTTCGAGAACTATGCTGGACCGGCGAAGCACCAAGCGGTGGCGCTCCGTGTCGGAGCCGACCACGCGGTGGTGTATCGGTGCAACATTGTGGGGTACCAAGACTCATGCTACGTCCACTCTAATCGTCAATTTTTTCGTGAATGTGACATTTACGGTACTGTAGACTTCATATTCGGCAATGCTGCGGTCGTGTTCCAGAAGTGCAACATATATGCTCGTAAGCCCATGGCCCAGCAGAAGAACACCATTACAGCCCAAAATAGAAAGGACCCGAATCAGAATACGGGCATATCCATGCACAATTGTCGGATCCAACCCGCTCCGGATCTTGTGCCGGTTAAGGGCAGCTTCCCCACCTATTTGGGCCGTCCATGGAAGCAGTTCTCCAGAACAGTGTTCATGTTATCCTACATGGGTGACCACATACATTCCCGTGGATGGTTGGAATGGAATGGAGACTTTGCTTTGGACACATTGTATTATGGTGAGTACATGAATTATGGGCCCGGTGCAGGTGTGGGCCAACGGGTCAAATGGCCTGGGTACCGGGTCATTACCTCTGCTGTGGAGGCAAATAGGTTCACGGTGGCCCAGTTTATATCTGGGTCAGCCTGGTTACCATCCACTGGAGTGGCTTTTGCGGCCGGGTTATCCGCATGAATAACACTGCAAAGAAGTATATACAGACCAACGAAGCCTCTGACACGTATTCAATTCTTACGAACTACAAAAAATAATTTGAACCACGCTTATGCAATTTAAGAAATGGAAAATGGCTCATTTTTTTACTTTACCAAAATATAGTACTTTGGTCCTAATTTTTTATATCAATATGTTGCTAGTAATAAAAGAATGCAAAACAAGGTAACTTTTGTATTTTTATTTCTTAGTTCCGCAAAATCAAAGATGTTATATATTGATTAGTCAATAATCACTGTTGTTTTATTGGTATTGTTCCTGTACAAGAGGGATCACTCACTATCAATTATCTTCTTTACATCGGTTGGTTAGCACAATCTTTCTTCTACTCCTTAGGTTTAGTTGGGCTACTCTTTCTTCATCAACTCTCATTCACTACCTTCAATCAAGTTCCTCCTCCTTCGCTCGCTCTCGGTCAGAAGGACACATGTAAAAGGTGTTCCGACACTCAAGTATTCGGTGCAATAAATACGTAATAATGACATACATTTTTCTTGGAAGTTGTACTTATTTATATGTCTGTGATGAGTCTTGTTACTGTTGGGCCGAGATTAGCGTATGGATCATGATTATAAGAGTGTATTACCTAATTCTCCGTACGGTTTAAACTTGTTAATCATCTCTTGTCCTAAATGCATTTTAAACATGTCGGTCAATCAGAACTGGGTATTGAGGCTTTTGGGAATCGTCTGGTTCCGACTGGTACACTTGCCCCCAGGCTCAAGAGATATTTCTCCTCGAAGAGTCTATATGTGATTATTTTGTTTCCCGAGGTTGGATGTGACGTACTGCGACGCTGGTGCTCGATGGGACGTACCTCTTGATGACAGGGTTTTCGGGTGGGAAATTGTACGTTGAGACGAGGACTGTTAGATTCAAAACGATCTAATGGGTCAAAAGGAAGTAAGATTTTGTTGCCCCTGACGTTTGGTGGCCTGTGTATAATGGTGCCCCACCACTCGTTCTTCACTTCTTCTACTATGACTTCTGAATCCTTCATTGAGGCGAGGTGTTTTCCATTTTCTTCGAGAGGTTACTAATGTCTTGTTGTAGCTCTTTCGAGTCTATACTTTGTCCTCTTCTTCTTTTTCTTCTTCTGATTCTTCCTCCTCAGAAACCCTAACTGTCAGAATGATCTAGGTTATGCCACCTGGTGTTAGCTCATTTCGAGTTGACAACCTAGTGGGGGCGACCAAGTTTTCATCCAAACCTAGCGATGGTGTGCCATTGGACATTAACCCAGTTCGAGTTAATGATCCAACAATGGCTCTCGACTGATCAACCCATGTTGTAGTAAGCGAGCCAAGCCACCGAGAAGAGTTTGGTTGGGTTGATCACAAGATCATTGAGTACTTTACTTAGTTTCATGACTCCTCCTCTATCTCTACCTTCATGGAGAGTGTGTTTGTTAAAGTCGGATGCGGTGGACGACATTATAGTTGTTGACTATTGTCACTCGGCCGATAATGTTTGCCACTGTCAGTCCAGATGCGAAACCCCTTTCGACTTGTATGCGATATGTTTCGTCTTTGTCTATCTCCTCAAACTTTCTTACATTGCTATATTTCCCACCCGACCGACCCTGTAAGTTGGTTATCACTTACTAGTCGACCGAGCAATATTCTATTTGTACCTTATACTTCCTCGTATAAAAGCTTTAAAGGAAAATATTTTAAGGTCTGTATTGAGCTTGGGTAGGGAGTTTTTCTATGACCGAGATGGTCGATCCAAATTACCTTTTTACTAAATGAAATCTCCCCCTCGGTATTAACATTGGCCTCGTTCTTCTTTGAGCACTGAGGACTTGGAGGTCTTCTCCATTTTTTTTTAAGTTGCCAAGAATACTTCCTAATAGAAAGATCTTGGTTGTGTATAGGTCATCCCATCAGTTGACGAACTTTCATGGTATGTGACAACATTTTTCATCTCAGTCGGTTTGGCCTTTACTAATCTATGCTCTTTGTTTTAGGTATAATGACTCGATCTAACCCTAACACTAACGCCATGCTAGTCAAGCTGTAATTGCCTTTCGGTCGAGCAACAACCTCGAGCTGGTAGCTGGGAACCCCACACCTATCAGGGCGGCTGACTTGGCACAACCTTCAGGCGATAGTAGCCGAATGAATGAAAAGAGGAAGTCGGGAGCCACCACCCGGTCTCCTCATGGTACCCCGAGGCGTGCACCTCCACCTCCTCCATCTCCAATCCGACTAAGCTCTATATCGCTAGTCACTACTGTTGAAGACCCCACTCCGCTGCTGGGTGGAGGTTTTCATTTTGCTAAAGGTGTGCAAATTGGCTTAACACCAAACAAGAAGAATGTGGTACAATCGACACCTTGCCACGATTTGAAATCGACTTGCATTTAGTTGCAAGCTCGGGCCTTGGTGCTGACAAGGTTGGTTGGTGATGAGCTCGATCAACAGGCTGTCGAGGAGATCTCTCAACTCGAGCACGATCTCACAAACTACTAGCTCACTGAAGTTGGCACTAGAGGCCAACTTAGGCTTTGAAGCAAAGATAAACAAGTACGACGTCAAGTTGTGTCAGACAAAGTCGGGGTGTGCTTACCTCGAGGAGAAGGAGCAATGTTGGGCTATCGAATTAAAGGAGTGTGAGGCCCAGTTGAGCGCCTTAAAGCTAAGCTAGGACGGGGTTGTGTCTAAGAAGGCGACTGTTGAGATCGAGAAGGCATCGATCGAGGCGGTGCTCACCAATATTTAGAACAATATTCTTGGCTTGTATGAGTGGAGCTTTCAGCAAACCGTTTGACAAGCCTAAGTTCTCTATCATGATCCCGCCTTTAAGGGTGAGTTTGACGTGAATAAAGACGTCAATGAGTGCCAACAGGTCCTCTTCAAAGAGATTCCCTTGGTCGGGGTCGTTGCAAGCATCAACATCGAAGTTGTTGAAGATGAAGATAATTAGGTCTTAGGCTTCAACATCTTTTATTTTGCTTCTCCTTAGGGCTAAGATGTGGCCCCTTCCTTCTTTTTGGCAATATAACATGTTTTTTCATCCATCTTTTGGTTTTGCACAAGTACTTATTTTGTCGAACATTACGTCGAGTAGACAATTATATAATAAATGGCATTTGGTCGGTTAACTATCAAATATTAAATGAATAAGTATTGGGTGGAAATGTTACTAATAACATCGTGGTAATAGTTTACCGACCAAGTTGATACACATTTGGCTGAGTCGATTCTGGGGGCATCAGGAGGGATTGTTGTGTTAAGACAAAACTTCCTTGACCGAGCCGATTCTGGGGCATCGAGAGGGATTGCCATGTTAAGGCAAAGCTTCCTTGATCGAGCTGAACCTGATGGTGATAGTTTCCAGTGTTTAGCTTTAATTTAAATTTAGTTGAAATAACGGTATTTGATAAATGTCTCTTTAAAACCTTATCGACTAAAAACCCTCCTCAAGGATAAGTTTAGGTCAAAAATTTGCCTTCATAAGGAAGGTTCCCCTATTTCGTACGAGATCATTGCCTTGGTCATGTACGTCAGGTTATACGTGGTTTCTTGCGTGCTTGGTTATGCCCAAAGGACCTCCAACAATTCTACGATCCACTGCCCCTTGGCTGACTTGAGTCATTTCTTGAGTTCATTCAGTATGACGTTGTTGGCCGCCTTTGGTTGTCTGTTCGTTTGTGGGTGCTCCACCAAGCTGGTTATTGATTTTATGTCAAGCCCTTCATAAAAAGTATTCAACCCTCGCTCGATGAATTGCCGCCCATTGTCAGATATGATTGTGTGGGGATTTTTGCACATTTTTGGTGGAGATTGATGTAAGAGGCTCGACCTCGATCCATGTTGTGAAGTTGCCGACTCCCACCAACAAAAACTTGGATTGCCCCTTGCCTGGGCTGAATGGACCAACTATGAACATTCCTCATATGACGAATGACCATGGGGACATTACGTATGTAGCGTCCCCAGCTTGAGGAGTGATAGTGTGTCATGCTCTTGAGACTTGAGACATTTTTGACATAACCGACAAGTCACTTTGTATGGTTGACCAATAGTATCCGGCTCTAAGGACCTTTGTTGGCATCGTTCTGGCTTCTGAATGGTTCTAGCATATGCCTTCATGATTTCCTTTTCTGAAAAGCTTTTGGGCGACCAACGTGTATCTTGCACAACGTTATTTGACCTGGCTAGCCAGTTGGAAACCTAAGGTTATGCATCGTTCGACATTGTGCCCAAATGCTCAGTGGAATTCGCACCAAGCATCTCTTCGCGATCCCAATAACCGATTTGTCTTCTGGGAGCTTATCTGCTATCCCTAGCATGCTCAAGAGCTCTTTATAGGATACTCGAAATTTGGGTTTGGTTGCTGACCCTTCACCGACCTTCGTCTTGGATTCATCTCTCTTGGCTAGATATGGGACATACCTCGAGTCTGTTCTCTTCTTGGTAGAGGTTTCATTGACCCTTAGGGACCAATCTCGGTTGCTCTCCTTAAGCCTAGGCTGCTTTGAGCGCGAGCTGCCATTCCTCCTGAGTACGGCCTCTTCCGCCTCGATGTGGGTGATGACTCATTCATGTACTTCGGAGAGTGTCTCCGTTGGATTCCTGATTAACAAATCGCTGAACGGTTTTGTTGTCATCCCTTGTATGAAGGCAACGACCATCATTTCTTCATCATGTGTTTGAAGCCTTACCGTGATCGCACAAAACCTATTTAGATAATCTTTCAATGCCTTTCCCTCCCTTTGTCTAATGTTGAAAAGATTGTACAACCTCGGGTGTTTGACCTTGTTGGCCGATAACTGTTTTTTAAACATCCTAGAGAACTGAGGGAAAGAGGTGACGTGAGCATATGAAATTTCACTGAGCCATTGTAGGGTTGTACCTGTAAAAGTACCCGTGAGCATCTTACGTCGGATGACATCTGATCCTCTAGAGATGATAATTTGAGCCTTGATTGCCGTGAGATGATTTTCAGGGTCTTCTACTCCTAAGAAAAAGGCGATTTTTGGTGTGATCCATGATTTCCTGCGAGAATGGCTTGGGTCATCTCTTGATGACAAATTCAGAGATCGTCCCCTAGTGCAATGTCGGCCATGTCGATGCAGGCTCTTTCGCAATTCCTTATTGGTTTTGGGCAACTCCTCATAGGTTTGCGAGTGTTCCTCCGTAGCTATCCGAGAGGCCTCGATTTCTGTCATCATACGATCTTGCAGGAGTTCTTGCTCAGCTTGGGCTTCTGCTCGTAGCCTCCTGCTCGACCTTGGTTTCTTCTTGGATTCGCTCTTGCTCTCGTCGATATTCTTCGTTCACCTCTTGGAGGGTCCTCATGGCTTACATGAGTTGTTGTAAGGCATGGGCATCGCTTCCTTTCGATCCCAACAGGCCTTGCCTTGTGTTTCTCATCACGACGGAAGGCTCGGTGGTAAATGTGGATGGGATAAGGTTTTATCAGGCCCCACGACGGGTGCCAATTGTTCTCTCCTACTGACCTCGAACGGACTGAATGGGTGAGCTTCTCTTCTAACTTGTCTCTAATTAGTGATCCGAGATGCTGATCCACTGGGACCAAGGGGAATTTACGTGTTGATCACACACCAACAATCAAGTCAGTAAGAGCATTTAAAATATCAAATCAGTTTTAGTCTCAAGTATTCAAAAATAGCGTACCTTTACTTGGGGTCTCAAGCTCCTTTTATAGATATCCCTTCAACAGTTTTCACTAATGAGAGCATAATCTCAACAAAAGCATATAATTAATCATATATAACAAAAAAAATTATGCTTACGTGCACCTTTATTCTCAGGTGCTAACAACAGTAGAACATTCTGTTTACATGCACCTTTATTCTCAGGTGTTAAACTACTTTATATCCAACAATTTTTTTTAATAAACATATGTATTATAACCAATCATAGTATCCCATTTTAATTATCTTTTTCAAGCTGACTACGACTATCCGAACCGAGTTCATGACCCGCCTTTTGGTCCAAAATTATATATATATATATATATATATATATATATATATATATATATATATATATATATATATATATATAATATATATAATATA
>Ga0123342_1006510_pt1 | contig 16139 bp, 11 predicted proteins | sample Turbeawhitnodule_FD_89960 | JGI IMG/M metagenome (GOLD analysis project Ga0123342, IMG submission 89960) | Root nodule microbial communities of legume samples collected from Mexico - Turtle bean Mexico white nodule | ecosystem: Host-associated > Plants > Roots > Nodule | place: Mexico: Nepantla... | reverse complement strand
TATTAGCTTCTCTAGAACTTTGTTTTAATGAAATACATTTTAGATATTTAGATATTTGAAAATAGTAAGTATTGTATGTATGGATAACTTTGAATGTGATGAATATTTGTCTTCTGAAAACTGAAATGTACTGGAATGTTGATGGATGATATGCAGGTGTAGAATATGGGGTGCTTCCAAATACAAATAGTTGGTGGTGCTGTGTACAATGTTACATATGAATAAATTCGTATGTAAGTCTGCTTGTTAATTACATACGGATTTTACATACGGATTTATCCGTATGTAATAACACACGGATTTACATACGGATTTTATATACGGATAAATCCGTATGTAATTACATACGGATCCAAAATCCGCATGTAACAGTTACCTACGACAGTTTTACATACGGATTTTTGTCTGTATGTAATCCGTATGTAAATGGGTTTTATATTCGGATTTTGTGTGTTACATACGGATATTGGCTGTATGTAATTTGAGTTTTTCTTGTAGTGTAGTATCACTAGTTTTACTAGTAGTACTAACACTACTAGTATTACTATGAGTACTTGTATTACTAACAATACTAGTATTATTAGCAGTACTAGTATTACTAACAGTACTAATATTACTAGCAATACTAGTATTACTAACAGTACTAGTATTACTTGCAGTACTAGGTTTACTAGCAATACTTGCGGTACTAGCAGTACTAGTATTACTAGCAGTACTTGTATCACTAGCAGTACTAATATTACTAGTAGTACTAATATTACTAGCAATACTTGTATTACTAGCAGTACTAACAATACAAGTATTACTAACTGTACTAGTATTAGTAGGAGTACTAGTATTTCTAGCAATACTAGTATTAGTAGCAGTACTAGTATTACTAGCAGTACTAGTATTCCTAGCAGTACTAATATTTCTAGCAGTAATAGTTAGTAGTAGTACTATTAGTACTGTTATTATTAGATGTACTAGTATTACTAGCAGTACTAGTATTACTATGTCTCGACCCACACCAAAAACTTAAATTCCCCCCTTATTTTTTCCACTTTGTGTTTTTTCTAGAGTCACAACAATTCTTGCATTTTTCTTAAACTACACTCTGCTCATAGAAAATTAGTTCTGGAGGGTCGATTTTAACTTTTCTGATCTTTGTCTTTAAATTGAAGTTCTTCTTCATTATTCTTTTTTCCTATTTGGTATTCGTTTTTGTTTTGTCCTATTTGATTTTTCAAATTGGTTTTCATTTCTCCTAATTCTCATTTCCAGAACTACGATGCGGTTTGGGAGTTCGGTGTTTCAGGTTAATGTTGTGAAACTCGTAACTCGAAAGAGGATAAAAAAGGGAATGAAAACTTGTAACTCGAGAATCGTAACTCGACTCGAAAGAGTTACTATTCGAGTTAGTATGATACATAACATAATTAAAAATAGACTCATAATTTATAAAATGGTCTAAATACATAACATAATGTTTAATAGAGATAATTTATCCAAAAAAATTATTCATATTAATCATAGGATAATCATCTTCCTCCTCCAAATGATCTTCATTTTCATTAATATCATCTCAACTCCCAAAGACAAACTGCAACACATGAAATAAGAGAGAGAGGGAGGTGCGAGCGGTGGAGTGGAGAAGCGCGAGTAGTGTAGAATCACTAGTGACAGACAAAATTGAAATTAGGAGTTTTTAAGGTTTTTTTTAGGGTTTCTAATGATAAGGGATTTTGTGCAACACTTATAGGCCTCGTTTTCAGGTATGTTTTTTGCTTTTTTTTTAATGGGCCGAGTCACGGATTAGAGAGACTCAGAGATCCTCTTATTCGGCCACTAACTCGTTGGATTGCTCTTATCCGATCAGTTTACAATTTCCCATGCGATCCTGCACTTTTTTTCTCAAAAAGCGCTAGATCGGACGATCTAGATCACGATTTTAACAACATTGCTTTGGGTGTTTCGCTCAAGGATCGAAGACCACAAAACAAAACTCCATTAATAGTGAGTTTTCCTCTCTAATCGATCAGTCGAGCTTTAAGAAATGGTTACTCGATTTTTTTCATTATTGTTCTTCTTTTGTCAACTGAGATGAAGAAAATGAATTTATATGCATTGTCGAAGAATTATTTTTGTCATTTATATGAAAGATGACTTTCGTAAAGGTAAAAATTAACATTATTAGTCAAACAAATGTGAATACAGTACCGTATTGTCGATGGTGAATGCATGGTGGCGTAACACAAGTTTTCCTGCTTACTTTTATTAATCTTCAACCCATAAAATGTGAATATGAATCTTTAGTCTTGTTGGTTTATAACCAAAGGTTTAAGATGCCACCAATTGGTCGAGTTGGTTTACATATTGCTTTTTCAATGGAAGAAATAAATAAAGACACTAGTATAACTATACAATTTTAATCTGATGAATGCTTGATTGAAAAAAAGAAACATGTACAATATGAGAAGAGGATGTATAATCAATGTGATAGGCATGAGGAGAAATCAAACCATATTCTTTTTACAATGTAAAGCATACGCAACAGTTTGGCTGTCAGTTTTGAACTGGTAGGAAATAGAAACAATGATGCGAGGTGATTTAAGATCACAGTTTGTGCAGTTTAAAGGACTATTTCATATATTTATTAATTCAGCTCTAAAAGCAATAAAGTATGGAAAGGCGTGTGAGTGACAGTTTTATGGAATATTTGGAATCAAAGAATGAGGTCGTCTTTAAAGGGGAAAGGTGGACGTTGATGAAATCGTTAGCCTTGCACAACTTCAAGTTTGGTTTTGGCTGAAGAGGAAAATAACTAGCTTCACTTTCTCTTACTCCCATTGGGTTCTCTATCCCCTCAATTGTCTGTTCTCCCTCAACTAATGTGCTTAGTCTTCTTCCGGCAGAGAGTGGCAAGTCATCTGAGGGTTGTTAAGGATGTTTTGGTGTTGTAATCATGGTCTCCTTCTCAACCGCTACTTGGATTTTGAAGGGCATGAGTAGTTCCCGCAAACTGGCTTTGCTCCATTGTTGTCTGGAATGGTAGTGCCTATCGACAATTGTTTCAGATTTTATTTTAGTGGAAAGGTTATGATGGTTCTAGAGTTGGAGGTTTGGTTGCTTTTGGATGGCCTTGAGACAACTAAGGAAGTTGTTGGACCAGCTTATTAACTGCGGTAAAATGGAGGAGTAGATGCATTGGTGGATTCTTAGTGCAGTTGCTGCAAATGTGAAACAGAACCGGGAGTAACATCTTTGTATGCCTTACGTGTGATTCTGGGTTTTCTTTGGATATCAGAGTGAAGGCAGAACGTAGCAGCTGCTGGTATGTTTTTTTCAACATAAGTGCATAGATTTTGTTTCTGTGGCTGTTTATGAAGGGCAGCTTTGCCAAGAGGTTTATTCTTTTGGGGCCTGCAACTAATTCCCATCTAGTTGCACCAATAGTCTTCTTTGGCTGACAAGGGCAATGGATTTCTTTGTCTTTTTTGATTCCCTGGGCTTGGCCCATAGTAGAATCTAGATGGATTTGGTCTTTTCTTTGTGGTTTAAGGGAGTTGTAATGTAAAGGTTGATTTTTCGGAGGGATTTTAGGATAGCTTTATTATGTTCTAAGTCAAAAATTGTTTTTTTTTTATACCGGTTGGAATAATCATGAAGTATCCAATAAAAAAAAAACAAGGATGATTCTGGCATATGGGTGATATTTGTTTTTGGATTAAGTTAGAATCCAATAGCATGAATATGATGCCACAACCTTTCCCATGATGTATAATATTCCAGTACACCATATATTCCTCCCTCTTACTATGTGTTTTTTTAATTGCCCACTCCTGAGAAGTCACCAAGGCCTGTAAATTGTGTTTAAAATAAAATAACTTATTCATTTTACAAGTCTCCAAGTTTAGACTTGTTGAAGTCATGATTGATTGTCTAAGTTGTAAAAACGATTTTTTTTGTTTAGTTTCGCTTCTATGTAACTCTTTAGAATCTTCCAAACTATTTTCTATCCTTCTACACCACATTTTTGAAACATGAATTGTAGTTTTGGTTTGAGGTTAAGTGATTATGGATATGGGTTTGGACAACTGTAGCTTCAGTTCTTTGATGATGCAACCTTACATGTGGCCAATTTCCCTTTCATATATATTCTTGTATATCTACTAATGGACCTCAATATTCTATTCTCAACTACACTTATATTTGGCTCTTGTTGACTCTTCACTGCCGACCCAGCACTTCCACACAACATTTCTGATTCTGTAGCTGCTCATTACAATTTTCATGTAACTTGATGGGCATTTTGTGATCACAGGTTATACTTGTAGCAATGAAGCATTTATCAATTTCTTACCTAGCTTGAATTTGGAATGTGATGTCTGCAACAATCTTCATTTACTTGACGGAAATTGGAAAACAACTAAGACTAAAACTAGAGATTCCCTTCTTTGTACTTGCATATTTTAAGACATGTTTGTAAAGGATTTGGTTCCTTCAAAGTGAGAGATTCATAAGAGAAAAGGAAAATCTATGACCATTGATTATGATTAAATGTATGCCATAAAATCTAATTAATTGTTATAATGATTAAATTAGATATCATTTTAGAAATTAATTTTTTTTTTAAATTAGTTTCTATTATTGTTAAATGGTTTTTAAATTAATATTTATTTAACAATTAAAGTTTTTTTACTAAATTTAGAATATAAATAATTGGTAATTAAATTAAATATCAATTTAAAAACTATTTAACAATAATATAAACTAATTTTTTTAATTTTTAAAATGGTTCATAATTTAATTATTATAGAAACTAATTATTTTTTATTTTAAAATTCGTTTTTATTTGATATAGAAGTTAATATTTGTCTCGGTATTAAATGGATTCTCTATTTTTTTTACACGTGTCCATGGGGAAATGGTAACTATGGATTTTCTTCCATCTGACAACTTTAAAGTTCTTGATTCTCTTTATCAATACCTATTGGATTTTTGGCTATATGATGTTTTTACTGAAAAACTTGACACTTCCCTTTTCTCCCAAAGTTATTGAGAGGATGGCAATTATTCATTACTGTCTTGTCCTCAGCTGTGAACTGGTAATATTTTATGTTCCTTTTCTTCAAAACAATGAAATAATTTCTTTCTTTTCCATGGTGGATTCATAATTGGGGAATAATTAATTTTTCAGAGTATGCTTAATATCCTAAACTGGAACTCATAGCTTTATTAAATTTATATTATTCTTCTAAACTGCATGTAAATTATTAGCACGCCAACTTACAAAGTTATTGAATTAACTTACTTCACTATAGCACTGTTACAAGTGAAAACTTATAACTAAATATTATAATGAATATGTAGTATGTAATATGTATATTGAATGAAATTGAAACGAAATAAATGTTTGTATACATGTAATATTTAAATGGCATAAATATTAACATTATTAACTGGGGACAAAGTTTAGTAAAAAAAGAATTTAATTTTTACTATAAATAGGTTAAATAGAACACAAAATCATTTTAGGAGAGAATATTTTATGTTCTTTGTAAATTATATTTTATAATTTAGTTACTTTCTTTTATTCGTTTTTATTTTTCAATTTTGTTGGAAATTCTTATTTAGCATGTTTGATAGAATGTCTTTGATTTTAGAAATTCATTCCTATTAAAATGATGAGTCCAGGTACATGCAACTATACATGGATTATTCTTCTAATAAAAATAGTAAAAGAAAGTTGGAGTTAATTGAATTTTTAAAATTTTAAAATATTTATTTTTATCATTTTTAGTTGTTTTAAGATTTATGTACATTAAAAAAAGATAATCTATTAAAATAATACAACAAAATTAAAAATACAAAAAATAAAGTAACAGTTTTGCAAAATCTCTATAAATAATGGAGTTTTTCAAACTCCTGGAAGTAACAAGGGTTAAAAAAAATCTTGAAAGTAACAGGGTTAAAAAAACTCATGAAACTAATGGGAGTATACAGACTGTCGAAAAATAATTGATCTTTCAGAGATTATTTAAAATAATCGGTAATCTATTAACGACGCTGCATCTACTAGTGATAAAACAGATCACAAATAATACACTTAATAAGGTTAAAATCGTCGAAAATGTTAAATATAATCTCAGTTAAAAATAAATTTTTTATTAATATATGAAAATTTCATAAATTGAAAACCACCCTACACTTAAAAAAAAATAGAAAACAATGACAACTTACTAGGTGTATTTTACCTATCATAAAATGTGATGATTGAATTTTTATAATAAATATAAAATTTATTATGTCACTTAAGAATATAACTTATTATATCTGTTTACTGTAAACAGTTATAGTAACTTATTTACCATATCATCTAAAATTTTAACTCGCATTAAATTTATTCTATCAAATTTTTTGAATCCTAACAATTAACTCATTCTCTTCTTCCCGTTAGGGTTCACGAATCCGAGAGATTTTTTGACTTGATGCAAATTCTTTGTTCTCAAATCCTCCCCAATGACGTTGTTCCTCGGTTCCGAGACAGTGGCGTCGTCATCCATTTCGCACATGGTAGTGGCGAGCGTTTCGGTGGCAGAAAGAAAACTCGACAAGGAATTCTCGGTACTTCTATCGTGTGAGTTTTGCACACTTCATTTCACTAATTGTTTATGTGATTCATTGAAATGGAGGTTTTGGTGGGGCAGAAGACGAAGCAGTGAGAGTTCACGTTAGCGTTCGAGTTCGAGTTTTCTTCTTCTTCTTCATCTTTTGCTTTGCGGGGGGTTGTTGTGTTCGCTGGTAACGTTCTTCAAATTCAGAACGAATCTAACCATATTGTTCTCAATGCTTATCTTACAGATATCCAGGTTTGTTTCTGTTTTTTTAATCTCGCTAGATTCTTTATTTTTTTTCGTGTGTTAACTTAGTGATGAAGAATGCGACCAATGTTGTTGTGATAGTGATGTCTTTATTTTTGGTTGCAGTATTTGAAATATTGTTGTGCTTTTTTTGGTTTACAACTATTCAAGTTCGGTCCTATTAAATCGGTTTGAATGGTGGAAGGGTCTAATGCTGACAAATAGGTACACATGTGGAATCAACTTTTGTTATTTTAACTGGTGTTGTTTTATTTGGCTCGCACATTATGAATTTTATTACTCTTTTTCTGGTGCTTAGAAGATTTATTCTGTCTTTTTTTTTTTAATTTGCCTTGAATAGTGATGTTTATGCTTGCGTTGGCAGAGGTTGGCACGATTGCTTAATTTGTTGATGTACTACCATGTATGTATGCCTTTAATTGTGCCTAAGTTAAGTTCCCTTGTGAAATATCATTCCTGAATTTTTACTGTCATTTTGCGAGCTATATTCCAAAATACTTCTTCTGAAGTAGTTAAGGAAAATGATGGAAATACAACAATATTGGGAATACCAACAGAATCAACATTATTGGAATTTGGCTTGCTTTCAGATGGCGATTTTGATGCACAACGTGCAACATATAAGATACTTAAGGTTGAGCCTTTCAATTCATTCCGAAAGAAGATGTCTGTGCTAGTAGGTCTTCTTGATGGAGGTGTCCAAGCTTTTTGCAAAGGTGTTTCAAAAATAGTGTTAAAATTGTGTAACAAAGTTATTGATCCTAATGGAACAGTTGTTGATTTTTCTGATGAGCAGGCAAAGAATGTCTCTGACATTATAAATGGCTTTGCCTCTGAAGCTTTGCGAACTCTTTGTTTAGCTGCTAAAGATGTAAATGAATCCCTAGGGGAAACCAGCATCCCTGAAGATGGTTATACTCTGATAGTCATTGTGGGAATCAAGGATCCTGTGCGCCCTGGGGTTAAGATCTGTTCAAACTTGCTTAGCTGCTGGAATAACTGTCCGCATGGTTACCGGTGATAACATAAATACAGTGAAAAGCTATAGCTAAAGAATGTGGCATACTTACGGAGGGGGGTGTAGCTATAGAAGGATCCCAATTTCGTGACTTGTCTCCGGACCAGGGAGTGCAAGTTGGCATGCGAGAATGGGATCTTGTAAAAAAGTGGTTGCATGATTCTCAAGAATAAAAAGAGACACTTTAGATTGATTGTGCCATATTACTTGAGCTAGGTGGAGAAGAAGACTAAAGTGTCTATCCTAAGAAGGCAAAACAAGAGTGAGAATTTGGCTAGCAACTTTGGCAACAATTTCACTCATTTATTAATCTTAGAAAATGTGAGTCAAGCACCTTCCATGCCAAATCTTCTCCACTCCTAGGTTGTTATGTGGACATTCATGTTCTCCATGCCAAGGTGATTTTCATTCTCCAATATACCCTAGACGTTTTAGGATTACATCAAGTTCAAAGAAGCTCAATTGTTATCCTAACTAGTCACTTTTAATCCTAACTAGACCTATTTTACTAATGGCCTAAATACAAGCTCAAAAACCTATGCTACTTGGCTCAAATATTTGGTCCAGTTATTTTATGCTACTAGGCCCAATACATGGCCCATGAAATCCTAAACAACTTTATACAATTTATTTAAGCTAAAGCTTGCCCCACAAATAATGTTGACTAGTCAGCATAAACTCAGTCTTCTTGTGTTCCTCTGACCAAAACTCTAGTTTATATTTTGATGAGTTGGGGGTCTTTTTTAATATGTTTGTACATTCTTTCACCCTAGAGTTGTCATCTTGATTGGGCCTACAAAAATAAACAAAAGTTCAATTAGACCCATATTTGCAATTAAATCAATAAACAATCTCTAAGTCTTCATCCTCATTGTTATGGGGTTGTGTGTTGCTAGGGCTATGCCATCATCCCCTCCTTCTTGAGAGGGTCTGTCCTCAGATCTACTAGGTTGATCTCGAACAACAACGTTATTCCTGTTTTGAATACTATGCTTATCCTTCAGGATCAAATATTAACTTACAATAAACATCAAAGAAAAGTGAGATAAGGAAATTAAGACTAGTGTATTCAAATAAAATAGTAAGGAAATAAGGCCCTTTGCTATTTTTATAAAAGTTTTATTGGAAATAAATAGGGCCCTTTCCAAAAATGTTTTTGTGATTTTTGAGAATAAGAGTAAGAATTATGATTCAAAGGAAAAGGATAGTTCAAAGTATTGCAATCCCTCTTTAAAGATTCTTTTTCCACTATACTTGTAGGAGGTGTTGTAAGATACTTCTCATTCTTTCTAGATTCCTCTTCTTCTTTTTCAAACAACCCTTCACTTGGCTTTTCTATGGAGGAAAGGTTTATATCTATATCTGGTTTAGCTCCATACACAGATTTGTCTTCAAGCATCTTCTCACAAGGGTTTTCTATAGAAGAAGAATGTATGCCAATGTCTAGTTCAACTCCAGGAAAAGGATTTTCCTTTAACTTTTTTCTCTTTTTTTTTTTTCCTGTATCTTTCTTTCTCTAAGAGCTTGTAATTTTTCTCTAAATTCTTTTTCTCTTACATATTTGTTCTCTCCATTTATAAAGTTTCTTCCTTTTTCTACAAGCTCATTCATTTCTTCTCTAAGCTTCTTCTTTTTCACATATGAAGGCATATCAAATTTTCTTCTCATACACATCTTCAATTCATCCCAATTCAATACTTCTGATTTTCTGCCAATTCTAACATCAACTTCCCTTTGTGTCCACCAAGACCTAGCATATTCTTGAAAACTTAGGGTAGCCATGGAAATCTGCTAAACTCATCCAATTGGTGTTTTTCAAAGATTTGATCAACCTTTGTCTCCCATTCTAAATATGCTTCAACATTTTTATTTCCATCAAAGTAAGGAATGTATACTTTAGGCTCTATAGAATATTATAAACTTCTAGGCTCAAAACACATCCCTTCCTTTTTTTTGATAATGAGGGTTATAATTCTTTCTTCTATGACTATGTTCCTCATCTCTATGATTGTTTCCTTTTTGGCCCAACCCAATTTTTCATATATATACCATTTCCTTTCTTTTTCCAGGTTTTTTTTGGATGTTCTATGTTTTTTTTTTCTTTAATTTTTCTTTTTTTCTCATCTTCTCTTTTTTGTTTCATTTGTACTTGGTCCTTTATCACTTGTGAGGGTGTTAAAGGATAAAGTACAAACTTCTTTTCCTTATGAGTGAAAGTAATCTCGTTGGTAAGACCATTATGCATAGTTTTCTTATCAAATTGACATGGTTTTCCCAATAAGTTATGACAAGCTTCCATGGGAACTACATCACATAAAACTTCATCTTTATAGTTTCCCACAGAAAGTTTGACTTTCACTCGCTTGTCCACAATTAATTCCCCATCTTCATTTATCCATTGAAGTTTGTAAGATCTAGGATGAGGTATTAATGGTAGATTTAGCTTCTCAACCATCCTAGTGCTACAACAATTGCAACAAGAGCCACTATTCACAATGAGAGAACAAACATTTTCTAAAACTTTGTATCTTGTATGGAAAATGTTCTCTCTTTGTGTCTCTTGGTTCACACTAGGGTGGTTGTTGAGGGTTCTCCGGATCATCATTAGTTCTCCCTCACAGGGATATGCCCCCTCACTGTTTTCTTTTTCCTCTCCCCCACTAGACTCATCTTCTTGGCTACTATACTCATCCTTCCCTCTTAGGATCACAGTTTTCCTATTTGGACATTAGGATGCTATGTGACCTCTACCAAGACATTTAAAACATTGTATGTCTCTATTGCGGGGTTGTGAGTTGGAGACATCTTTTCCTACACTCTTGGGAGTTTCCTTAGGTTTTTCTTTTGAAACACTATCCTTCCTTTCTCTTCTATGCTCTCTCTTAGGATAAAAGTTAGAGTAAGAACTTTCCTTGTGGCTTGATCCTTTTCTCAAATTTTGTTGCTCAACTTTGATACAAAGTTGGATCATCCCTATAGGGCAAAAGTTCCACTTTATTCCTAATCTCAAGATTCACACCACTTAAAAACCTTGCTATAGTGGTGGTTTCTTCCTCCCTAATTGAGGCTCTCATCATGTATAGCTCCATTTTCTGCCTATATTCCTCTCCACTCATGCTCTTTTGTTGGAGTCGTTGGAGTTTGTCCATTAACTCCCTATTGTAATAGGAAGGAATATGGCGGCATCTCAAGGCTCCCCTAACATCATTCCAATACTTTATGGGAGGGTCCTTATGGAGGCACCTTTCTCTCTCAAGGGCAGTCCACCAATACATAGTGTTACCTTGAAAACTTAAGGTGGCTAGGGGTACTTTTCTTTCCTCACTCACATGGTGGCAGGAAAAAAGTTATTCTACCTTCATCTCTCAATCTAAATATGTTTCAACATTTTCTTTCCCATAGAAATGAGGCAAATCTACCCTAGTCTCCTTTGGGTTTTCCCTTCTAACTCTCCTAGGTTGAGGTTGATAATATTCATTCATTCTAAGGCTTTCCTCACCATATGAATCTCTCAACCTAGAGGTAGATGCATGTGAAGATCTTTTTATTATTTTGATGTATTCATCCTTTTCTTTAACAACTTTCAACTTTTCTTCTAATATAGCAAGATGAACATCCCTTTCTTTTTTATCTTCTAAGATTTGGGCCTCGTGTTGCATTTGCTATGTAAGAGTGATTGAAAGTCGTGGGCTAATTGTTTTAAAAGAGATTTTATAGACTTTCTATCACTTTCACTAGGAATAGAAGAATGAGAATACATGTTTAAAGTTATGTGTTAAAGCAATTTACCACAAGAAAGATAGGTGGAGTAATGTAGGTAGATTCCCAAGAAAGGGATGTGGACCACTTAAGTACCAAACCTTTCCTAGCCAGATTCTATCCCTCAAAACTTTCACAAACCTTTCTCTAAGTAATTCACTTAGAGCACAATCAAAGATGAAAGCAAAATTTTATGCAATAAAACAAAATGCAAAGCAATAAACACAAACACAATTGAAAATTGTTAACTAGAAAGCTTTAAACTAGGTGATCCTAAGGTGAGGCTTCTAGGCAGTTAGAACCATTGAAGACACACTCACCGTCTAATCCGAAATTAATCCACTAATTGATCACAGTTTTGCAAGATACAACTCACAGAAAATACAATGAAAATTAAATCAACAAATTTTGAAGCACAAAAATTTTGAGACCTAATCTATGCACTCCTTCTTTTTGTAATTCCTTTGTGTATATTTTTATGCTAGCTTGTTTTTGTCCCCTTGTTATACCTCTTTAGGATATTCAACTTTGAGTATTCAAATATGCACCTCTTCAGTGATATAACTCTCACCAAAAATTTCAGCTCCACTACTCACCAAGGCACTTTTTGAACTGCTTCCACCAAGAAAGAGATCAAACACGTTTAAAGCAACAAAAGCTCAATTTAAAAATTGGACCACAACAAAGGGAATTGATATATGACAAGACTTGAAAGAGTATTCAATAAAATTGACAAAAAAAATTAAAGGTACTCAAGAAAAGGTAGTACACAAATTGAACCTAGAGAATGGTACTAGAATTGGATGAAGAAAACAAAAAATAGTACTATTGGAATTTTGTGTAAAAAATTTGCGTAACTTTAAAATTTTATGTTGAGTCGAATATTTCAAATTTCAATGTGAAATTTAAACCACAGAAAACTCAATGTCTTAACTCAAATTAGGCACTGTAATTGTACCAAAACAGTGCGCCAATTAGTTGTGATAAATTTTTCAAAATCATTGTCGCTTCACTTTTTTTTCTCAGAGTCAGAATTTTGTACTTTGTGCATATTTCATTATCGTTTTTTTTTGTATTTTGAATTTTGATACACTTCTTTTTTTAACTTTTTTTAACACTTTAAACTGTTCAAATACCGAATCTTAGAATTTTTCACCAACGAAATTAATTTTCACAAACGTTTTCAACCAGCATAGATTCAGTGATAGAGGAAACCTACACTGGAATTAAAAACAGAATTGAAAAACTTCAAAGACACAATGAAATTGATGTATATGAACTTGTATGGATCTAACACACAAACATAAACTCAAATCTGAAAATAAAAATGCACCAAAAGCTCAAATACATAAATATAAAACTGCACTCAAATGAAAACAAGCAACCAAATCAAGAAACAATCAGTACCACTTGGAATTGATGACATTGTGGAAGAAACATAACTTGACAAAAGTGAATTGGATTAAAAAATTTAAAATGACTCAAACCAAAAATTATGCACCGATTGAAATATCAAGAAGACTCAATTAAAATAAAAAACAGAACAACACATACAATTACTCAATAGAATCCTATAAAATTTTGAAAACGGAAGCTCAAGATCAATTTGAACCAAATGCATCGATTAGAATTTTCAAACAGCAACATATACCAAAATTAAAAACAGTAACATAAAGACAATCAAGGTAAAATGATGAACAACACAGAATAAGAAAGAACACAAAAATAAAATAAAAGAAGAGAAGACACACTTAGCTCTTGAAGAACCATGGCTCATGATACCAAAACACAATCATATCTGCAAACATTTCTGACTCATGAAGAAAGGTAATAAAAAAATTACTCAAATACCTTAATTATTTAGTGAATTTCACTTTTTATTGATTAAGTAAATTTTTTTTATAGTTATTCAACGATCCATCTTCATTTAAGGATAAAGATATAGAAGACATTAGAATGCATTGGGCTTCATTCTCCTTAAGTGTTTTTGATAAGATGTAAATTTCGTTAGTTTATTAATCGATGAATGAGTTTGTCTGTAAATTGTATGCAATTGTCTGGATAATATTGATATGCAGGTGATTGTTATCAATGAATAGAGTAAAATTGATCAATGATTAAGTTTGTTTGAAAATTGTATGCAATTGCCTAGAAACATTGATATACAGGTGATTGTTATTAATGAATGGAGAAAATTTGATCAATGAAAATATTTTTCTATAAATTTTATGCAATTATTTGGATAAATTGATCAATGAATGAGTTTGTGTGAAATTTATATGCAAATTATTGTTACTATTGAATGCTGGAAAATTGATAAAACAATATTTAAAAAAAAAGCAAACTTACTATGATGGTTGTGGTAATAGATGACATAAAAGGTTTTATTTATTATGACGGGTGTAATAATATTTGTTATAGAAAATCACTTACTATGACGTTTTTTATGAGAATCATCACAGTAAGTCGTATTTTCTTTAACGATTGTAGAAATACGAGTCATAGAAAGTTTTGTCTAAACATATTATGACAGATATTTTGTATATTTTATGGTGATTTATAGAGAACAATCATAATAAGTCAACTTACTATGTCAGTTTTTCAACCGACGTAGAAAGTGCAAAGTTTGTATAACTCTGGATTATATGTCCTCATCAAAACCGTAATACAAAGTCCTATAGAACCGTCATAAAAAGTCTTTTTTGCACTAGTAATATTTTAAAGAGCGTGAAATTCACGTAAAAAGTTATTTTATAGTAAAAACTTAATTAATATAGTAATATATAATTATATTTATTAATTTAATTTAATTTAATTTAATAAATTTAAAATTAAAGTGTAATTATATATTAATTTTTTTAACAAAAATAAATATATAGTTTGATATAATAAAAAAGATTATGACTATTCACGGAACTCTCACAATTTGTTACTAAAATCTTTTCAGAAAGTAATCACTAAAATTCATTAGGATATAGAAGAGACATGTTCCTCCATAAAATATATGCTGCAATATTTATGTTTCTGGTGGCAAGAAATGAATGTTAATAAATAAAATGGTAGTTATTTTATTTAGAAATAGGTGTTGATGGTATATTAACAATAAATATGATTATATATATTTTATTATTTTACTAAAAAAATAATTATTATCTACCGATAATTATATACAAATGTTTTGGAAAAAATAAATAAAGTCTCCGTGGAGGTTTTGGAGGATCACGTCACACATATAAATTTATTAACATTTTTCATCATAAATAATATAATATTGATAATTTGTTTTCTAATTTTTTTTTTATAACATCTATATATATAATATAGAAAGTGTGTGAAATTTATTTTATTTTTTAGACAAAAATAAATAGAATTCCTCCCACTATATTAGAATTGTTTTGTGACACACACTAACAACACACAAATAAATGTAATCAACTATTATCTTTTATTTTAGTTGTTATGATTTATTTTCTGTTTTTCATTTTGAATGTTAAGGTCATTGTTATATCCCTTAAGACCAAATCAAATCGCAGGTACATATTATCCTCAGCTGATTCCTGCTGTTGGTCGTGTCCTGAATACATATTTTATAGTTTTTAACACATCCGGAGTATCCACCTGTGTGAATCATGGGTATTGTCTGGACAAAAATCAGTAGGAATAATAATTTTTGAAGCTGCAATATCCAAATCCAATGAAAACCTAACAGATAAGCAATAAGTAGAATATTAGCAAGAAGCTTCTGAAGAAGAAACCCTATGGATTTTACTTTTGGACCACAACAAAAGGTAGCTCATTATCAAGGAAGATATTGTTTGAATTAGAAATTAGAAACGTATTAGGTTGATATATAATAGGAGGATCATACTTAGGACACTACTTTATGACACGAGTCCATAAACAATGACCATGCGCTCGATAATAATGCATTTAAAGCAGTGCAGCCAAGATTACTCTAGTTGTCATAATCTTCCTTATCATGATTCTGATTAATAAAATAATTAGGTAATGTTGGTTTCATATCTGCTAAATATAATTGCTTTGATACACGACCAAGTTTTTTGTCGCATAATGGACCCAGGATATACATGAATGCAATCATTAAAAGGAATGGTTTTGAATTAAGTTTTTAACTCTGCAAATTCTAAAAACAAATTATTATTCAATGTCCAACTAAAATGCTTGAGGGAACATTAATTTTTTTTTATCAGAAATAAAAATAAATAAATAAATAGGAATTATCTCAGGGATGGTTCAACCCTTATACAGAAATACTTGACACAAATCTGAACGCCTACCAAATTAGCAAAAGGATAACTATACCAACATTAACCAATTAATGAATCAACCTCATACAAGCCAGAGGATTTAAAACTCAACTAGAATAAGGGAAATAAGCAGAACGAGACTTTGCATAAATCCAAGACCATACCTTTACTTGCACCGAAGCGAACACTTCAGACACATCTGCCACACCTCTATTGAAGATGACCGAGTTC
>Ga0123342_1006509_pt1 | contig 16141 bp, 11 predicted proteins | sample Turbeawhitnodule_FD_89960 | JGI IMG/M metagenome (GOLD analysis project Ga0123342, IMG submission 89960) | Root nodule microbial communities of legume samples collected from Mexico - Turtle bean Mexico white nodule | ecosystem: Host-associated > Plants > Roots > Nodule | place: Mexico: Nepantla... | reverse complement strand
GGTCATATGACCACAAATCTAGCGGAATGCATTAACTTCGTGCTTAAGGGAGCTCGTTCCTTACCGATTTCCGCTTTGGTTAAGGCAACTTTCGAAAAAACAAAAACATGGTTTCTTGAGCGAACCTTCAAAGTGGACACTATGTTACGTGCAGGTCATCATTATCTAGAAGATATCACAATCTTATTTAGAAAAAATCAACAAGATTCGACTATGTGTTTTGTGAAAAGGTTTAATGTAGAAAATTCTGAATTTGATGTCCAAGAATTGACCACCCCGCAACATGGTCGACGACCTCAGTCATATACAGTTAGATTAAATGATAGGTGGTGTGATTGTGGCCACTTCCAAGATCTTCGACTTCCCTGTCGTCACGTTATTGCCGTTAGTTCCTCTTGTCATTTACAAATGATGACATTCATTGATCCGGTTTACAACCTCCACACGATTAGAAAGGCATATTAAGTTGAATTCCATCCCGTTCCAAACGAGGATTATTGGTCTACTTATACCATACCAAATTTCATATCTGACCCCCACATGCGACGTAAAAACTCGGGACGACCAATTACAACTCGTTTGCATTATGAAATGGATCAACCAATTCAAAACAAGCCAAAAAAATGTTTTTACTGTCGCAATGAAGGTCATAACAGAGAAAATTGTCCATTTAGACAGTAGAATCATCCTTTGTAATGTTGTTCTTATCAAATATTTTAATATCATCTTCTTTTAATAACTTCTATTCAATATTTTCATTTATATTTTAATACATCTATTTTACATAAATACATGTATATTATTACTTTTTACATATTGTATAATTTATACTTTCATATATTATATAATCTAATTTTTTTTACATAAATCATATCACATTTTTATAAGTGTATTTTTAACTTTAACAATATTTAAAAAATAGTAAATGTTTTAATTTATCACACAACTCATTTTTAACCTAATTTATTTAAAATTATTGTAAAAAAGGTAATTTTATTCTTCAACTTTATATACCATTTTCTTAAATAAAATTATATTAAATTTTGATATTATAATTAAAATAAAAATTTTAACTATATATTTTAATTTCCAAAAATATTAATTATCATTTCTTTTTTAAAAAAAAGAAATCAACTGAACTTGCCAACCGAATTGGCAACTTCAATGGAGTGAAATTGTCAATCCAATATCCAATTTTATTTACATATTGAAGTTGTCAACCCAATTAGAAACTTTAAGTAAAAAATAAAAAGTGAGGAGATTAACAAATTTAATTGATGTTGCCTACACCATTGACAACTTAGACCAAGAATTGACCATTTCTATAATTTTTTCTACTTTTACCCATTTACGTAAATATGAAAAAAAAAAAAACTATTTTGGTGGAAAAACCAACATAATGCTGTATGTCATATACGATCTGCTTGCATAAACTTCTTTCACAAACATTTCTTTAAGAAAAATAAAATAAAATGCGTTTCTTCATAGCTAAAAATTAGGTTATGCATTAGTTATTATGTAGTAGCTCTCTCCTATCAGCTTCTCTAAAAGATGATTTTTTTAACTTATGCATAAGCTAATTTTGGCTTATAGAGAAACTTATTCATTTTTTCTACTCCTAAAAGTACTAGTAGAAAAATTTATCCGAACAAGCTCATAAGGAATTTCAAGAAAGTTGAATCCTACTCTATTAATCTAAACATTGATTTTGACAAGGTAGATCATATGATAGTTCAAAGGCATTCGTGTTATTATTTTTGCAGACAGAAAGACATTAATACATCTGGATGCATTAGGTAATAAATTTATATTTCAGGCACTTATTCAACCCGCACCCGCCCGCCCAACAGTAGTATCTGTAAAACAGAAAGTATGAGTATGTTTCATTATGAGAAGAACTACAATCGCTGAAGGCCATGATACGGAAGATGAATAAGATCTTACCATTCCAGATCCAATCAGGTACTGAATTGTCTTCTCAATTTGTCTCATGTCAACTCGTCCACATAAGTAAAGATACTAGTTAAGAAGATCACCATGTCGATTTTCTTCAGCAGTCCATGCCCTTGTCCAAACAGCCCAGGAAGTAAGGCTAGAGCCTGTTTCATCACGAACTGCATCCAATGTATTTAACATTGTTTGGTAAGTAGGAAGGGCTTCCTCTGTGATCATGTCTCCAACCAGAACAACAAAGTTATCATCTGGAATCTCCTTTGCTCTCTCTCTCAGTTCCTTCACTTGCTCGTCAAATCCATCTGCAGAAGGATCTGGTAAAAAATTGCCAACATTTTTCTACAGGTTTAAGAAGAGTCAAGATGTTCTGCTCAGCCCAATCCTCCAACGATTTGAAAATCTCAATCTTCTGGGGAGGCATTGAACTTGCACTTCTCTCGGAGGCGTGAAGGGCTTCTTAACATTTTCAACCTCTCTACAAAAATTCAAATGACTTTTAGAGAAATAATACAGCAACTTCTGAAATGATCATGCTGGTAAATTTGATCTATGCAACAAAATGGAGACACTACACTCACAGCTAACAGGTCTAGAGTAAGGATGAATAGTGGGGATCGTAACGTAACTTCAATTTGGGCAAATAGGTTCAATTTTGGCAAATAAAGTAGGACCAGTTGATACCCGAGTCAAATCTAGTCACATGATCACATCACTGCAGTGGCCGCATTGGACACCCATTTTTTTGTTTAAAAACATTATTATGCATCACCTATTATGTACTTCAGCCTACCCAATTAGTACCCACACCTAGCATGTGCATGGCTCACAATATGAAGCGCACATGCATCATGATCAACACAAACACCAAACAAAGTCATAAATGGACAGTTTTACCGAACATGCCTACATCATACCAAGGCTATTCAAATTTTCGTCCAAAAAACCCAACCAACCAAATAAAATGGTTGAACAGAAGAACCATGCAATTTTTTTCTTAAACCAAAAAATATCAGGAACGGGTAACAACAGAATCATATCACGAGACACAAATAGATCAAAAGTGGTGGGTATTGTGGTTGTTAGGTTTGGTTTGAGGCATTATAGAGATAGGAAAAAGCAGAGAAATGAGGAAAACAGAGTAAGACAAGATCACATACTCAATTTTTTGAGGTAAGAATGGCATTTAGCAAGTGGAGAGCTTCGAATTTCAAGGACATCATATCCAGTATCAATTGCAGAAGTTTAAAAGATAATTCCATCAGATATGAACCTGCACAGTGTTTGAGAATAATGATGCGTAGACAACAATTAGGAGCAGACGTTTATAATTCCAATGTCAATAAAGGAAGGGTTAAGGGAAAAAAAAAACTAAAAAGGAAGGAAAAGTTTAGAAAGATAAAAATAAAAATTAATTCTATTCTCTTCTCTATTACATAGAATTATTTTGGAAGTCAATCGTGTTTACTCTACTAACAGAAAGATATAACTATAAGACTTTTTCTTAGATATGACAAAATTGTTGGAAAAATCGGATAATTTCTCCACTAAAACAACACAACTAGTAAAATGAACTAGTACAGAATAAATGAACCAGACAAAACACTAACAGAGCTACTCCACAAATAATATTTGTCCCGACCAGTGACTGGCCTCAGACATCGCACATCGCTGCCTGATAGTGGAAGGGGGCCACGTAAGGTGGGCCCCAGGCGCACCTATCAGAGGATTGGTCAGTCTTCGGACATCGGTACCATAGACCCCGGTGTTGGAGATCGACATCGGCCCTCGCTAACAGAATGAGAGATCGGACATCAGCGGTCTGAACGTTATGTTGGGCCATGAAAGGTGGGTCCTAGAGTGATCCTAAAAACATCAGTTAGAACATCAGATATGCGGGAAGCCAAAGTCACGAGGGATCAATGCACGTGGTGTGTATAGCGCATACAGGCACAACACGTGAGAATAATCCTTGGAGGCGCTAAGAACCATTAGGGTTAGGGTTTCCAGGGAAAGTTGCATGCATGGCACGTGAACGCTTAGGGCACCCACAAAGCAGATAGCGCTAGAGATTAGGTGCACAAGTTGGTACCCAAGCGACCACTTTGTTATTCGTTGCAATTCAGTTAAGAGAAGTTCATGTGCTAGATACGCTAAGATTATGTAAATAGCGGCGCAAGGACGTTCCTCAGGAAACCCTAGATAAGGGTAACAACACAAAGGTAAACCCTAGTTTCAACCTATATAAAAGGTGCCAAGAATCCTAAAAAGGTACACAGCTTGTAAGGCTGAAGTTAATATACACTCTTGGTGTTTCTTTGCCCTTATACTAACTTGAGCGTTAGAGTGCAAACAGGCGTCAAGGCGAAGATTCAGTAGGCTCAATCTTTTTTAGGGCTTCACAAAGTCTCTTTTCATTCTTTCGAGCCTAGAATGATGGAGAAAGCATTGTATGTTCAATAACTGAGACAACAAAATCAAATTGAGTTCTTCCATGACACTTTTATTTGTAATGGTGTATTCAATTACAGAACGAATAGTTTGTACATAGAAATTGTACCGGTATGACCGACCGACATGTTCCAGTCTACCCGGCCGAGACACCACGCACGGCCAGGCCGACCGACACGTATAACCATTAATGCTCAAACCAAGGTTAGTGAAGCTAAACTATCATTGAGGATTAGGTAATGCAACCCTAAGTTTGATCCACTCCACTAATCAGGCCCAATACGGTTAGCCCATTAAAATAATATAAATATCACACTTTCCAAGGAGAAAGATGTCATTTATTACTGTGCACCTACCCGAGTGTTGATCACCCGCTTTACTGACTTGAGCATTGGAGTGCCTTCTGCAGGTACCCCCTATTTGGTATTCACCCGAGACCGAAAGCCAAAGAAGAGACACGAAGGCGAGAAGGATCTCAGCCAAGCACCTAGCAACCTGCCCGACCGAAGGAGGAAGACGAAGACTTCAATAGTTCTCTAGGTCCCATCTCCCTAGCAGGAAGAATTGGCGCCCACCGTGGGGCCGAGAGAAACTAGCTGAAGGAAGAAAGTAGATGGTCTCAACCAGAAGCATGGAAAGGATGACTGATGCCGACCAGGAAATGCTGCTGAAATCTCTCCAGGGAGAGATGGCCGAGATGAAGGGGAGGACAGAGGAAGTTGTCCAGAAGAATAAACAAGAGATGCAAGCTCTCCGAAAGGAGAATGACGAGATGAAGAAAAAGTTGATGGAGGGAGGACCATCCACTGGACCGACCAATGTGGTTGGCAGGTCCTTCGCCTCTCCTTCCCGACCGAGACCGATGGAGGAGACAATTGACAAGATTCTCACCCATGAGATGGAGGGAGAATCCTTCTTAAACAGATCGGCTATGACGACCATCACCACGGACTCGGCCCGTCAACACTCGTTCACAAACACTATCATTGAAGTCCCACTACCAGACAAGTGGAAGGGTTTCAACCGAGACCGATATGACGGGTCCACTGACCCGGACGAGCATATTGATGCATATACCACCCATATGAGTCTCTATACCTCGGACGATGCAGTTTTGTGCCGAGTGTTTCCCACATCACTGAGGGGGGCAACCCTCAGCTGGTTCACCAAGCTCTCACCCAACTCCATTGATAGCTTTGCCACGCTCATGACAAAGTTCAAGACTCAGTTCGCCACCAACAGACCACATCACCTGACCTCCATCGCCCTGGTAGTGATGTGAACCAAAAATACATGAAGATGACCAAGGATGATATATTTGAAGGGTCATTTCAACAAGCAAATAAAGAATTCATCAATAGAAGAAAAGGACAAGACCCAAACCATTTAAAGTTCTTCTTATTAGTCTTCTCAAAAGATGAGGCCCAAGTCCAATTAATATTTCTTTTTGTAAAAAACTCATGTATAAAGTTTGTAGATAATATAGGAGTAGCTTTAGGAAAGATCCAAAGAGGAAAACCAAAAGACAACTCTCATGTAAGGCTCTTAGACGCTACTTTAGAGAAGGAACTAGAAGAGTGACTCTTCCAACTCCCTTGCCTTGTATAAATAGAGGTACATGGTGCCTTGTATCATAAGTTGAAATTGAATATTTGAGTAAAGAAACCATACCAAATTGGTGAGAGAGTTGTGTGGGACTTGTTCTCTACTCTTCTTCCTAGTCTTATCTTGGGAGGTTCTTGTGACTCTCAAGTGGCGGCATCCACTCATCTTGAAGCTTCTCCGCCCTTCAAGTGGTGTGAAACACTCCAAGGATCATCAACCACATAAGTCCATTTCCTTTCATCTTCCATAAGTACCCATTTGTTGTTTTCTTGTAGTTTTTCAATTCCAATCGTTCAATTGTTTCCTTTTATTGTTTCCTTTCATTTGCTGCACTTGTTATGCACTTTGTTCGGTTATTTTCCATTGTTCATACTGTTCTTGTTTCGGTTTTCATAGAAACCCATTGCTATATTGAATTCTTGAGTTTCAATTGGTGGGTTTTGTTCTTTGTTGTGTTTCAATCGGTAGTTTTAATTCTTGTTGTGTTCTTGTTTCAAATCTTGTGTTCTTGATGATTTCTTGAATGGTTTAGAGTCTTGATCCAATTCTTGAAAGTGTCTTTTCATATACCAACTCACATCATGTGGTATCATGATGGGTTTGTTCTTGTTTTGTGTTTATTTGACACTTTTAATTCAAGCAATTTGTTTTTCCAGCACCTTATTTTGTGCAGAAATTTTTTTAGGTTTCTTTTTGGTGTGTGTTGTTCTGTTTTTACTGTATTTGAGTCTTTTTTTGCTGTTTTTAATTGGTACAAATTAATTGAGTTTGAGTCATTTTGATTTTTGAATCTCCATAAGTTTTGTCAAGTCATGTTTCTCCTAAAATGTCATCAATTCTATGTAGTACTTTTCTTGATAATTTTGGTTGATTGATTTTATTTGAGTGCAGTTTTATATTTCTGTTTTTTATCCTTTGGTGCCTTTTATTTTTAGTTTTAAGTTCATGCTTGTGTGTTAGATTTATACAAGTTCTTAAAACATCAATTCTATTGTGTCTTTTGAAGTTCTCAATTCTGTTTTTTCATTCCAAATTAAGTTTCCTCTGTTTTTTATGAAATTGTGCTGACTGTTTTCGTTTATGCAAATTACAATTGTTGGAGAAATATTCTGAAAATCTGGATTTATGTAGTTTGAAGTGTTAAAAAAGAGTGAAAAAAAAGAAGTACATCAAAAATCAAAATTAAAAAAAAATGATAAATGAAATACGTATAGAGTGTAAAATTATGACTCTGGAAAAACGGTGATGCGGCAGTGATTTTCAGAACTTTATCACAATTAATCGGTATACTGTTTTTGTGTGATTCCAGTGCTCAAATTGACATAAGATCTTGAAGTTTCAGTGGTTTAAATTTCAGATTCCAGTTTGCATTATCAAGTTCCAGATAAATCTGTAAAGTCACACACATTTTTATACAAATTTCCAGTAGTGTTGTTTTTTGGTTTTCTTCATCCTATTGTAGTGTTTTTCTCTAGGTTTGTTTTGGCTTTGAGAAAAGGTGGATTGCTTTGACATCTTTCATTTAAGATTTACCCAAACCCCAAGAGAAGCTTGGTTGAGAAAGAATTATTTCTTGGAGTGCTTTGAGTGCCTTTTACTTTCCATTACCGCAACATAATTGTTCAATTTTCTAACATTGTTTTCTTGAAATTGTTTGTTCCTTGTGTTTGTTGTTTTCATTTTGGAAATGGCTACCTATTCAAGTGGTGAATCTTCCAAACCACACTCTCCAAAAAAGAGCATTTATTCTTGGTGAATTGAAGGAGACAAAACGCTCCCTTGCACAAAAAGATGAAGCCATAAAACAATTGGAGGAAAGATTACAAAGACTTGAAGTGACTCATGATAGGACCAACCATTCCAACCATGGAAGCCGCCATTCTCATAGACATTCTTCAAGAAGTTCTTCCACTTCTCACGGCCATGAAGAAGAAAGTGGACGAAGGAGGCATCGTCATCATCATGAAGATAGGCGCCAACATGTGGCAAAGCCTTATTTTCTAATTGTAAAATTGCCTAGTTTTAGTGGGGATGGTGATCCTAATGTATATTTGGATTGGGAGGCAAAGGTTGAGCAAATTTTTCATGTACAAGAGGTCTTAGAAGACCAAAGGGTTGGACTTGCTTCTTTAGAATTTTTAGACTATGCCATGCAATGGTGGCATAAGACTCTTATGGACATTGGACTAAACAAGAGACCTCCCGTGGTTTCTTGGAACGATTTAAAAGAGTGTATGCGCGCGAGGTTTGTTCCTCCTCCTTCTAGGAATGAACACTTTTTGATGTTCCAAAGGCTTCCTCAAGGACATAGGATAGTAGATGAATACTTTAAAGATTTTGAAACAACTTTGACTAAAATGAATATGCATGCTAACGAAGAGTCAAAGATAAAATGGTTTGTAAGTGGTTTAAGAAGAGAAATTAAAGATTTTGTAAAATTACATGAGTACTTTGAGAAAGTGGTTCCCCTAGCCATCAAGGTGGAATCACACCTTTTGAAAACAACTTTAAAAAATACTCATGATGATGGTTTTTACAAATCTTCTAGGAAGGATGCAAACAAAATTTCTACTCAAATTTCTTCTTCCAATTTTTCCAAAACAAACCACTTCTCCAAAAAAAGTTTCTACTCAAAATCCTTCTACCCCTAAGTCACCAACCATAACTTCACGCACCAAATGTTTTAAATGTTTAAGTTTTGGACACATAGCTATCTATTGTCCAACTAAACAAACCATAATGTTACACGTGGTTAAACAAGACCAACTTAAAATAAAAACCAAAAGTGAAAATGAAAAGAGACAAAGAAGGCCAAGTTGACATGAGTCTTATCCTTTCACCTCCAAGGTGTTTTCCTTCCTTATCTTTTTCATTACCAAAGGTTCCTACTTCACCACCATATTGGTTAAAGAATGTTAGGGATGATTTTTTTCATACCTCCTAATGGTTTTCACCATTTAAGAGGACTTTTTCCAAAAAATATCATCATTCCCAAACAATCTTTTCCAACTTGGTCTGTCTATAGGACCTCATTTTCTGAACTCCCAATGCTTACAAATTCTAAGTCATGTTTGTCTTTCTCTTATTCAACTGTTAATTTTGATTGTAAACTGACTTTGTCTAATGCAGAAGTACTAAATTCGTGGTCGAATTTTCTCCAACTTGGAGGGCATGATGTGAACCAAGAAAATACATGAAGATGACCAAGGATGTTATATTTGAAGGGTCATCTCAACAAGCAAATAAATAATTCATCAATAGAAGAAATGGACAAGGCCCAAACAATTTAAAGTTCTTCTTATTAGTCTTCTCAAAAGATGAGGCCCAAGTCCAATTAATATCTCTTTTTGTAAAAACTCTTGTATAAAGTTTGTAGATAATATAGGAGTAGCTTTAGGAAAGTACCAAAGAGGAAAACCAAAAGTCACCTCTCATGTAAGGCTCTTAGACGCTACTTTAGAGAAGGAACTAGAAGAGTGACTCTTCCAACTCCCTTGCCTTGTATAAATAGAGGTACATGGTACCTTGTATCATAAGTTGAAATAGAATATTTGAGTAAAGAAACTATACCAAATTGGTGAGAGAGTTGTGTGAGACTTGTTCTCTACTCTTCTTCCTAGTCTTATCTTGGGACATTCTTGGGACTCTCAAGTGGCAGCATCCACTCATCTTGAAGCTTCTCCACCCTTCAAGTGGTGTGAAACACTCCAAGGATCATCAACCACAAAAGTCCATTTCCTTTCATCTTCCATAAGTACCCATTTGTTGTTTTCTTGTAGTTTTTCAATTCCAATCGGTTCAATTGTTTCCTTTTATTGTTTCCTTTCATTTGCTGCACTTGTTATGCACTTTGTTCGGTTATTTTCCATTGTTCATACTGTTCTTGTTTCGGTTTTCATAGAAACCCATTGCAATATTGAATTATTGAGTTTCAATTGGTGGGTTTTGTTCTTTGTTGTGTTTCAATCGGTAGTTTTAATTCTTGTTCTGATCTTGTTTCTAATCTTGTGTTCTTGATGAGTTCTTGATGAGTTCTTCAATGGTTTAGAATCTTGATCAAATTCTTGAAAGTGTCTTTTCATATACCAACTCACATCAGGTAGGCATCGGCCAGGAAAAGGGAGAGTCACTGAGAACCTTTGTTGATAGGTTCAGCAAAGTGGCAATGAGCATCCGGAACCTCAACCCGGACGTTGTCATGCATCACATGCTGACGGCCCTGTGCCCAGGACCTTTTGTTGATAACTTGTGAATGCAGCCGGACGATAGCCTAGACGAGCTGAGAAAGAGAGCTGTTAAGTATATGCAGCTGGAGGAACTCAGGGAGTTCTGTAACCAAGCCCGAGCCGAGGCTAGTGGGGAGAAGAACAAGGAAGAGAAGAATCGCCAAGGCCGGTCAGGCCAGCGGGGCGACAGGCGCAGAGATAACAGAGACCGACCAATCTGGTTCTCAAGGTACACACCCCTAACGACCGAGAGGGGAAGAATTTTGGACGAGGCACTCAACGCCGAGTTGATCCCTCCTCCCACAAAAGTGGCCAGCCCGAACAATGCCAACCGAAGGAAATAGTGCTGGTACCACCAAAACAGTGGACACTCCACTGAGGAATGCCAGGACTTGAAAGACAAGATCGAGGAGCTCATCCAGGTCGGGCACTTGCGTCGATTCGTCAGGAATGGCCAAGACACAAGTCGCTCACCTCGCAGAGAGGAGCCCTCCAAGAGAACGAGATCACCTCCACGAGGCTGAGACGATTGAGACCGCAGGGACGACCGCCGGTCTCGGAGAGACAACCCTCCCCGCAGGGACGACCCTCCCAGGGAGGCCGATAGAGGAGGTAACCGAGAGGTTATCAACACCATAGCCGGCGACTTCACCGGAGGAGGGAGCACCAACAACGTCCGAAAGAAACACCTGCGAGCGGTGCATCAGGTGAATGTGGTGACATTCCGACCGAGGATGCCACCCATCACCTTCACAGATGAAGACTTCAAGGGCGTGGATTACCGCCAGGATGACCCCATGGTGATATCGGTCGATATAGACCGATTCACCATCAAGAAGACCCTTGTGGACCAAGGGAGTTCGGTAGACATCCTCTATTGGAAAACGTTCAAAGCCATGAGGATACCCGAGTTCAAAATGGTGCCTTACGACGACCATGTTGTCGGGTTCTCGGGTGAGAGGATGGGTACCAAGGGCTACATTGAGCTCTATTCCACTTTCGGCCAGGAGAAGAATACCAAGACCATAAGGATTCGGTATCTGGTCATCGATGCCAATACCTCCTAAAACATCCTCCTCGGTCGACCGTCCATCAACCGGCTGATGGCCATCATATCGACTCCCCACCTGGCAATGAAGTTCCCTTCGAAGACGGGGGACATTCTTACGGTCCACGTGGACCAGAAGGAGGCACGAGAGTGCTATGCCGAAAGCCTATGAGTGGAGCCCTTAAGGAACGACCTCTCTCCCGAGAGAAAGTCCTCCCGAAAGGATCGCTCACCCAGGGAGGCCTGACCGATGTCAGTTGAGCCAATTGTCGCGTTGGTAGACCTAGACCCTCGGGCGACCGAGAACAAACTAGAAGCGCGGGAGGAGCTGAAAAATACGGTGAAGTGGCAATGATTTTGAAAATTTTATCACAATTCATTGGCACATTATTTTTGTATGATTACAGTGCCTAATTTGAGATAAGATCTTGAATTTTCAGTGGTTTAAATTTCAACTTCCAGTTTGCATTATCTAGTTCAACATAAATTGTTAAAGTCACACACATTTTTTACACAAATTCCAGTAGTACTGTTTTTGGTTTTCTTCATCTTATTAAAGTGTCACAAATTAATGAATCTCCTAATCAACTCACGTCACTAGAAAACATAAAAATTCAACAATGAATACGTTATTCAAAACCAAACAACAATGAAAGAACATCAATCTTTAAAAAATCAAACAATTCACAGTTAATGTATTATGTGTATTATGTAAATGTGCTTTTGCAATAAACTAACTTTGAGTCAACACAAGGAACATAACAAGGACAAAAAAAACTTACATTATTCCTCACCCCACCCTAACTAATTATAGAACAAACCTAACATTTTAAGAAAAAGTTACTCTACCTCTGTGATACAACTATAATGTGGGTCACCAGATATTCCCTCTAGGGTCACCACATTCTACAACTGTCTAAGTTGAGTGAATTTTGTGGTTAGTTTGCACTTTCCTACTCTCATGGGTTCTAAAGAACCCATTTAACCCACTTTCTTCCCACCTCATGGCCTACCCTTCACCAACACGAATACTCACTTCACATATCCAGAAAAAAAAAAATCACTAATTTGTGCACAAAGTGTAATATGAGTCACCACATATTGCCTATAGGGTCACCATTTGATGATATTCTCTTAGTTGAGTGAATTTTCTGCGCACTTCACACTGCTCTAAACTCATGGCCTTTAAAGACCTCAATTAAACCACTTTGTCCCCAGCTCATGCCCCACTACAACTAAGACAAACACTCACTTCCCATTTCTAGAAAAAGTTTCCCTGAATATATGCAAGAAGTGTAATGTGGATCACCACATATTCCCTATAGGGTCACCATTTGATGATATTCTCTTAGTTTACTGAATTTTGTGCCCACTTCACAGTGCTCTACACTCATGGACTCTAAACACCTCAATTGAATTACTTTGTCCCCAGCTCATGCCCCACTACAACCAACACGAACACTCACTTCCCATTTCCAGAAAAAGTTTCCATGGGTCTGTGCTGAAAGTGTAATGTGAGTCACCACATACTCCTACTAGGGTTATCACATACTGCAACCCTCTAAGTTGACTGAATTATTGCTCACTTGACACTGCCTTACACTCATGCCCTCTAAAGACCTGATCTAACACATTTTCTCCCCACATCATGTCCATCACAACAAACATGAACACTCACTTCATATTTCCATAAAAAGTTTCACTGGGTTTGTGCAGGAAGTATAAAGTGGGTCACTGCACATTCCCTGAAGGGTCACCACATACTATTACTCTCTAATTTGACTGAATTTTGTAGTTACTTCACACGATCCTACTCTCACAGCCTCTAAATAACTCATTTAACACATTTTCTCTCCACCTCTATAGCAGAAAGGATAACTTGTAAAAGGGCAACACGTGATAAGTGAAAACTTATGGACCATTGCATTCCACACCTGCGTATATAGAAATTGAATTTCCAATTTTATAAATTAAATTAAAAATATGTATATTCATAGCTTAGTTTAGTTTTATCATTATACCTGAACATACGATGAACTTGAGTCTGAGAAAGTATTGGTATTTAAATGAGATTTAATAAAATAAAATCTCCACCTAATTATTTGTATTGCAATGAGTCCCAAAGACGGAGCATTTTGGAAGGCTCAACCAAGTCTCTTGATACTTTTGAAGCAGTGTTTCAGCATGAAGCGGTTGAAGGAGATGCAGGGTCGTGTTGTGGAAATGGTTTCCATAATACCCCGCTTGTGGTGGGAAAGATCATTGAGTTTTAAGCGGTTTCAGGTCACGGAGATATCAATTACGTTGTCAGGGTTTTTCACAGAATCGATAAACCCGATGTGTTTATATGGAACACCATGATCAGGGAATTTGGGATGACTCGCCAACCAACCAGAGAAGGCCATTGACTTGTTCAGGAGAATGATGCAGGCAAAATGCGATGTGGCAGCAATTGACACTTTCACATTCTCTTTTATATTCTTAAAATCATTGCTGGATTCAGATCTGTTATAAAGAAATATTTAATGTTTCATTGATGATAGTTGAAAGAAGTCGATGTAATGTAGGCCGAGAACTTTTCATCATAAAGCAACTGAAAAAGAATAAAGAGGCAAGCCTTCCAAAATTGGTTTCATTGTTAGATCTTCAAAGGATGACAAATCCCAAATGCACAAAATTAGTCCATGAATCTTAAAGGTTTCTTGCGGCATTTTCTATAATTGGGGTGTTTTCATATCCTTGATTTACCAATAAATAACACCCATCACTCAACTAGAACATATGAATAACAGTATAACAGGATCTCCAAAATATGGATTTTTTTTAGATTTGAAGATAATACAATAGTTGTAGGCAGTGCACCAAACTCTGTGAATTTTTGTAAAATAAAACATCTATTTTTATGTAGAGTATTTTGTAGATCCTGATTTAGTATTACACACGTAGCAATAAACATATTTACTACATAACCAGTGTTTCTGTTACACAAACCCTGCAGTGCAACCAAAACCAACCACATCGAACATCAGACACTGTTCCTTCTACGGGCCATCTCCCGAGCCATCTCCCTAATTTCCTCCGGTGATGGTGGCCTTTCTGCCTCTGGTGGATATTCAATGTATGACCTCTGTAACATGATAAGAATGAAATATGATTTGGAGTACAGATACTGGTTTAGTTAAAAACAATTTCAAAATTGCATTCATGCTCATGAATGAATTCAAAGCCATCAAGACAAGACAATTGATCTGGAAAACATTTATTCAATTTCAAAGTGATTATACTTGCTTACTGTACATCTAAACTTATGGGATAGTTGCATCTGAAATTATATAATCTGATTTCAGGATCATTGAATATGCAAAATTGATAGATATGACAAATGAAACTCTACTTGGTAACACTCCATTGTATAACAATATTTAATATCAATAAAAAGAAACTGGTGAGCATAGAAGTACATAAGCCTCCAAAATGATTATATATAAGATATGAGAAGATGATTACATTTCCCATGAACTTGCGGAGGTTGCCGGGATTGTTGGCAAAAGTGTACATAAGAATGATTGGTACCGTCACATACACACCGAACTTGGCAATTTCTAGAATCCCTTTGGATGTGCCCAGAGACGACATTGTATCTTTGCTATCACCAACAAATACCAATACCAACAGCAACAGAACCAAGCACTGTGTTTGAAACCAATTAATCAATAAATAAAGAGGAAAATTGATCTGAATCAATCATCATAACATAACCAAACACGAATAGAGATATGAAATAATTAATTTTTACCCGAGAGAACCATGATAACACAGCACAACAATACTGATGCGAAAGAATGGAAGATACTCCAATTAATACCTGGGTGTTTCTCCCTGCACCCAACAAATGGCTTCCTACTCCCCATCATTTTTGAAAAAGACTATTTTACCACTTTCAAAATGATTTCTTAATTATTTTTTCCAAAATATTTTCGAAACACATATTATGAATTCTGGATTTAACATTTCAGATATTCTAAAAATGTGTTATTCTGGAATGGATTTTTGCTTCTGATTTTCTATTCCAAAAATACTTTTTGCTATCCTTATTCTGAATCCCCCAAAATTATCAAGGATAATTCTAGTATTTCAAAGAATGTAGGAGTGCAAGAAGAAAAATTAAAGGGTGCAGGAAGAAATACTCTTAATACCTTCTTTTCTTAACCCGATCTACTTTCTTGAGCAGCCCACTGTTACTTGCACTCCTACATTTACTAATAGAGACCTCTATTTTATATTTTTCTTAAATTACTTTTTGAAACTGTCAAAACAAATTTATTCAAGAAAGTGTTTAATAAAATTGTAAAAATAAACATTTTTCCAATGTAGTTTTCAAGTGTTAAAAAGCATTTAAAATTATTAAGATGATATATCTTTGTTATTGTTTCAAAATTCTAAATTTTAACCTTTCAATTATATATTCTAATTTGTTAGTGTACCGGTAGTCGGAAGTGATGACGTGGCATCGAGCTATTATGTAGACGTGTTGAGCAGGGCCCATGGCTGGCAGAAGGGAAGGAAGTCGGGGGCTCGTGTGGTCGCCAGTTATTAAGTTGGCGTGCCCCGGTCTCTAGCATACCTAAACCGGCGGTCACCGGGTGTGAGATGAAGTCGCCAGATGCAAACCCAAGACCACGTGGTGGCCAGAGATCGCCGAAACAAGGACATCGCCGAAGATGAAGTCAGATAGTCGTTTCCTAGCTAGCCAGAGGATGAGGTCGGGAGACAGCTTACCTGAACATACACGGTGAAGCAAGTAAAGTAGATCATGAAGGCGGCCGGCGAGACCACAGGGAAGGTGTGTACGAAGGCACCC
>Ga0123342_1006508_pt1 | contig 16141 bp, 10 predicted proteins | sample Turbeawhitnodule_FD_89960 | JGI IMG/M metagenome (GOLD analysis project Ga0123342, IMG submission 89960) | Root nodule microbial communities of legume samples collected from Mexico - Turtle bean Mexico white nodule | ecosystem: Host-associated > Plants > Roots > Nodule | place: Mexico: Nepantla... | reverse complement strand
AGTGGTTATGTATTTACACTTGGGGGTGATGCAGTTACTTGGAGATCAACCAAGCAAAATATTATTGCAAGATCAACAATGGAATCTGAGTTTGTTGCTCTCGAAATGGCTGGTAGTGAAGTTGAGTGGTTGAAAAACTTCTTAGCAAACATTCCGTTAGGAATGAAACCAACCCCATCTGTATCAATGCATTGTGATTGTCAATCGGCAATAACTATAGCTAAAAATAAAACTTTCAATGGAAAGAACAGACATATACAATTGAGACATAATTTAGTGAAATAGTTGTTAAAGAGTGGAACGATTTATATTGACTATGTCAAGTCAGAACGAAACTTAGCAGATCCTCTGACAAAACCCTTAGGGAGAAAAGTGATTTTAGAAACATCGAGGGGAATGAGACTTAAGCCATTTGCAAACAAACAAGTGATGGGAACCAAACCTTTGTGATTGGAGATCCCATGAATAAGGTTCATATGGGTAAAAACAATTCACTTGTTAGTTATGCTAGCACTAATATTGATTTAAAATCAATTTTGTCCATTTCTATGGTGTGTGTGAAAGTGTTAGATACTACATTATCGAGAGGATAAACTTTATGGTTAAAATTCTAAGGTAAAAGAATTTTAACGATTTACAAAGTTTTTAATGGTTTATATATCCCTTATGGGTGGTGTATGATTTGCAACATACACTTGATGAAATCACCTATATGAGTGTCAAGTGGGACCGCTTACATGAGATCTTGACAAGATCTTTATAACACTCCTGAATACCGGGCACGCGCATGACCTAACAGGCGCAACACAACGATAACAATAAGTAATGTGGGGGTGTATTGTGATTGATAAACCTCTAACAGATACTGAGTGTCTTGGTTCATATAGCTTGCTATACCAGCTTTGATGCATTACATCTTAGATGAACCTAATTTATTTTTTCTTTCTTTATTTCTATGTTTCATCTTTTGCAATATGTGGGGATTGTAAAACAGAATTTGTAATTGTAAAACAAAATCTGTAATATTGCAAAACAGAAAAAGAAAAAGCAGAGCGTGTGCAGAAATGAAAAACAGAGTGTGCGAGTGTGCACACAAACCTCCGAAACCCTCATTCGTGTAGAGGACCAACGTTCGAAACCCTCATTCACAGAGGTTGAACGTGGGATAGAGTCCCAACGTTCCGCAACCTAAGGGGACCTCCATAAATGGTTCCTACCTTGAATGAGTCACTCAGAACGTGCGTGCTTTCAACAAATCCAGCTCTGCTCCGCTCTCTCCGGGAAGACGCAATCTTCTTCTCCGCAAGAGCTCTGAACCGCCTTGATCGTGGGAAACATATTTGCTCACGTAGTGGGATGCAATTATTTTCTTCATCTATAAATACTGCAACCTTTTGCTTCAGAAAACACATTTCTCACTCACCTTCTTCACTTCTTCATTTTCATCTCAGCGTGCACTATTAATCTTTTTCTCTTCCTCCCCATCTCTCTTCATTTATTTTTTCACTTTATAATTATTTTTATGAGTTTTATTGGATTTTTACTCTGTTAAGAGTAGCTTGCTAGTTCTGATTCTCAAAAATTTTCGAGAAGTTCTTATTGTATCCTGGGAGACTACGCAATACACACCGCAGATAAGTCCTTACGGACAGTGATCGCTCACGCCTTGAGAAATTAATTTTGTTCGTGTGTTAAACCGTCATTTTCTACATTAACGAGGGATGATGTTGCAAGGACTTTCTCACAAATGAAGTGTCTAACAAAAGGGATGTAATGTTTGTTTTCCTCTTGCATTTGATAGAAAAGAAAGCGTGCCGTCACTGTTCATGTGTCTGATAGCAACGGAAGAAGATTGCAAGGAGCTTCCATCCGTATAGAGCAAATATCAAAAGACTTCCCTTTTGGATCTGCAATAGCAAAGACCATTCTTGGCAACTTACCCTATCAGGTTTGTATATTTTGCATACCCCACAAACAACTATATTTCATAGCATAGAAATGCATGACAAGACTCAATTCCTTCCTGTGTCCGTTCAGAATTGGTTTGCGAAACGATTCAATGCCGCAGTTTTTGAAAATGAGCTCAAATGGTACGCCACAGAACCTGATGAAGGCAGGGTCAATTACACCATTTCAGATCAAATGCTACAATTTGTTAGAACAAACAATATCGTTGCCAGAGGGCACAACATATTTTGGGAAGACCCTAAATACACTCCTCCATGGGTTCTTAACCTTACTGGCATCCAGTTACAATCTGCTGTGAATTCCCGAATACACAGTCTCATGAGCCAATACAAAGATGAGTTCATACACTGGGACGTCAGCAATGAAATGCTTCATTTTGAGTTCTACGAGCAAAGGCTTGGATCTGATGCCACATTGCATTTTTTTGAGACTGCACATGAATCAGATCCATTATCAACCCTGTTCATGAATGACTTTAATGTTGTGGAAACATGCAGTGATGTAAATTCCACTGTAGACGCCTATATCTCACGGGTAAGAGAACTGCAACGAAATGGCATCTTTATGGATGGAATTGGCTTGGAGGGACACTTCACAGTACCCAATCCTCCCCTTATCAGAGCCATCCTAGACAAGTTGGCAACACTTGGACTTCCCATTTGGCTTACTGAGGTTGATATAAGCAAGACAATTGATAGAGATTCACAGGTAACTTAATTTGCATATGAAGTTTTCATATTTGATGTGAATTTAAAGGTAGCTATTGAGTTGACATAACTGAATCTCTTTGATAACATGTAGGCGAAATATTTGGAGGAAGTTTTGAGGGAAGGATTCTCACATCCTTCTGTGAATGGGATAATGCTTTGGACTGCATATCATCCAAATGGGTGCTACCAAATGTGCCTCACAGACAATAATTTCAATAACCTGCCAGCAGGTGATACGGTGGACAAAGTTCTTCAAGAGTGGCAAACAGGTCGTGTAGAGGGAGTGGCAGATGTGCACGGTTCCTATAGCTTTTATGGCTTCTTAGGAGAATATTCTATTACTGTCAACTATGGCAATAGGACTACACATTCAACATTCTCCCTCTCTCCAGCTCAAGAAACTAGACATTTCACCATTACACTCTGATCTCACACACTCTTATATAGCTGCTTAACATCACTGCAAACATTACTTTCAAATTCCTCCTTTCTACTCCAAGCCTGCTTCAATGAAGATGCTGTGTTCAGAATTTTTTCTACAACTATTTTCCCGATCTGAGTGTTGTACAATTATAATCAATTATCAAATAGATTTATAAAATAAACAGTCCAATTCAAAATCATAATAAACTTTTCCTCATTTACTCTACACCAGCCAAAATGCAGTCATAATTATGAAACAAATATAAGTAAGAGGAAGAACGGTTTTTTGTAAAGTAAATTGTTTATTTTATTTACATTTCGAATAAAGTCTTCAAAATTTTCATAGACAAACTAATTTTATTTAGTGGTATCATAAACACACAAACCCAACATGTAAAAAAATGGATTGTGATGGTTTCAATAGAAATATTATATAAATAAAAAATAAATAAATAAGATATTATATAAATAAATAGAAATATTATTTTTTAATATTAAAAATCTTGTAATAATGAAAAAAATACTAAAAAAAATATATAAAGAAATTAAAAAATAATTTCATAAAAATTTATAATTTAATAATTATAACTCATTAACATAATAATTTATATAAAAAAATAAATTAATATAAATACATTAATAAATTAAATAAAAAAATGCAAGTAATTTTTAAAATATTAAACATATATAATAAAATTATAAAATAAGTCATATCTTATATATATAAATAAAAAAATACTATTTTTTAATATTAAAAAACTTATAATAATAGAAAATAAAAAATACTATAATAATAAAATAAATAAAGAAAAATTAAAAAAATGATACATGCTTTTCCTCAACGTCTTTTTATTTTGGCGGAAGAGAATATTTACTATTTACAACTACATTTTTTTTTTCTTTTTTCTCTTCCTCGTAGAACCCTAAATCCATATAATTTATATCTTTTTTTTTTTTTTTTACCTGTAAGAAGTATATCAAGATAAGCAAATAGAGCGAGTGGTGAGTGGTGGAAAGAGGGGGAAAGCATTGAAGTAATTTCAATTTGAGAGTTTTGTTACGGCTCTCCACTTGAGAGCCAATTCAGAAATTTGGGTCGACGAAGAGCCACCCTCCCTGAGAGCTGCGGCAGCGGCCTTCTTCAGTTCCTTCATTCGGTGAAGAAGTTTCTTCCCTTCCTCACCTTCCATCACCATCTTTACAACCCTCGCAATTTCTCTTCTTTCCACCGCCCCATTCTCACCAATCACCACTCTCACTGCCACTTTCATACCTTCACTTACCAAAACGGTATTCATCTTCTGCTCAGCATACAGTGGCCAAGCCACCAAGGGCACCCCATTCACCACACTCTCAAGAACCGAGTTCCAACCACAGTGGCTGACAAACCCTCCAGTGGAGGGGTGCCTCAGCACCTGGGCCTGTGGGACCCAAGACGGCACCACCAAGCCTCTTCCTTTTGTTCTCTCCACAAAACCCTCAGGCAAGAAATCAAAAGGGTGGGCATGAGTATCCTCGGTGAAATAAGAAGCATTAGGAACTTCCTCATTGGGGCACTTCACAACCCACACAAACCTCTGCTCGCTCATCTCCAACCCCAAAGCCAGTTCCTCCATCTGATCCATGGACAGGGTCCCACCGCTACCAAAACACACCAGTATCACACTGCCTTCCGGCTGCGCATCCAACCATTTCAAGCACCAACACTGTTCGATCATGTTCACACCGCTTCCAGCATCGTCCTCTTTCACCAGCGGTCCAATCGGATAAACCGGTGGCCTACCCGGTTCCTCCTTCAGCAGCAAGTCTAACGTGTCCGGTTCAAGATCACGGAAGCTATTCTCCACGAACCCCTCTGCTAATATGTAGCGTTTAGAGTGGTGCAGAAGCCATTTGTAGGCATCGTCATCCTGGTCCTCAAAGGCATCCCCCAAGTCCTTTCGTAGAAACGGCAAGCAGCCGGGGATGTGGACAAGCTTGGAGGGGTCCCGGAAGTGAACGTCTTGGTCCAGGCGAGGGAGGTGCAAGGTGAAAGACAAAAGCATGGCGGTGGAAGGGAAGAAGACGTAAGGGGGCGCGTTTAGTTGCCTGGCGAGGTCGAAGGCATCGGTACCGAAGAAGTCGAGGAGTAGAGCGGTTACGCGGTGGGTGGAGGACAGAGAGAGGAGGGCGTGGCGGAGAGAAGGGAGAGAGCGCAGGAGTGTGACAGAGATTATAGTCTCCATTTTAGCGTTGGGTGGAATGTCTGAGAGTGTTAGCGTTGGAAGGAAGGTGTAGGAGATGAGAGGTGGGAGGGAGGTGAGGACGGTGGTTAGGGCCGTAGAGGGAGGAGCATAGGTGGGTATGAAGAAAGTGATACGGAGGTTGTGGTGACGGCAGAGTCTCTTGGCGAACTCAATCATTGGAATCAAATGTCCCATGCCTGGGCTTGGCACCATGGCTACCACAGCTTCTATTTCCCCTGACTTTTGTTGCTCTTCCATGATAATTTCGCTTTGCAAATTTGGGTGGAACAAGGAAGAACTTTTTATTATTGATTTATGTCGGTGTAATGTTTGTATTTTAGTGAAACTAGACACTTCATTTTTGGTTATATTTTGATTACATTCAAACTCTTTCTTAACATAAGTCTAACTTTTGTCTCATTTTAGTCAATATTCAATACTAAGTGCAACACCCCTTTAAGCTTATGCTGATTAAGTTGTAGACAGTAAAGTGGAACCAAGAATTACTCATCAACACTTACACTTTCTATAACCATACTTGGCTTTTGAGTTATCCTACTCGCACATTATTCACTTCTATTATACAACAACAATTCTATAACAATAAAATATTTAATTAAAATATAAAATCAATTATTGATTATAAAATTAATAAAATGAGTTGTAAGATTAAAGCGGTGTCAATCTATCACTCTTATCAATGATGATGACACAGAAATACCCCATTTTCTATTAAACATTGATATGACACTTATTTTAAAATATAAAATAATTTGGGATGAATCAACTTTGAAAAAAAGAGTAAAACTATTTTTTTATTAGGTGGCTTAGGAAAATTGAAGGGTGTCTATGGAAAGTTTTCATAACTATGATAAAATTGGAAGAAAAAAAAAAGACGCGATACAAGATTCCAAATTAACAAAAGTTAAATTATTTTTTATTCCATACCAAAAGTTTAATTTGATTTAAACAATCTAACTACTATGAATAAAGCTTGCAAGGAAGAAATAACTGGAAATAGACTGTGAGAGACGTTTCACTCACTCCAAAAATTAATATTAATTATATATTTTTATTTTTATAATATATAAACTTTATCTTTCAATTTTATATTTTTACAATAAACTTACGATTTTTCAATTAATAATCATACGAGCAATACAACAGTGAGATTGATCAAATACATGAAAACAATGGAATCTATCTATCCATACCTTGTGATCATATAAATATATATAATAATTAATTAACTATATTTTACAAATTTATATACAATTATCAGAAAATAAAAGAAGGAAATTCTAAAAAGTGATAATATACTTTTGAATTAAAGAGGTTCTTCAAGATTTAGAGCATTTTAATATTGTGGAACTTGTTTCTGTGTGATTGGAAATAATTTTTAACAAGCTTGCTCAAATATTTTCTTTACCTTAATCATTTTCTAGAATACAATGATTATAGATGTGATATCTTTCCAAACCTTTTATAAGTAATTCTTATAACATTCGGTCCTGTGATCGGTTTTTACACTTATATGTTATTCTTTTTTATAAATTTATAAAAAATGTCCACTCTTTATTGTCTTGCATGTTGTATATGAATTATATAAGAAGTATGTACGTAATTTTAATTTTCAAGTAAAACAATAACTCATATACTTTGACTTGAAATTGGATATACCTTCACACTGAATACTCGAACCAATATAAAATAACATTAATATTTTATTATTCCCCACCTTTACTTGTTATTATATTATTTTTGTTGTTAAAGATTATTCCACGTTTTCAAGAATTTTTATGCAACCACGTTTTCTTACATTATAAATTCTTGTTAGTTATCTTCAAAAAAATTAGATTAATTTAAAGTTATGAATTTTGTTGTTTTGATCTCTTAATTTTATTTTCAAAATCTTCATCTTTTACTCTTCTCAACTCAAATGTAATTAATTTTTTTTGTCTGTTATATACCTAATTTAGTATGAGAATCTTAGGATTCTAGACCATTAATTTCTATAGATTTAGATTATTTTTTTTCTTGAATTTCTTTCTTATAAACTTTTTTTTGTCATTTTTTTAAATCGTGCATGATGTGTTTTTTTATTATCCAGATTTTTTCTTTTTATATTTTAAGTTATTAATGAAATGCAATTTTATCAATTAATAATAACCAACTATTTCAAAATGTCAATTTCCAAAACTAGGGGATCGAGATATTTGTCCAATCATTGTCTTCCAGTCATGCATGGAAATGTCTTACATCATGTAGATGTCTAAGATCTGATATTCTTCACAACTCCAATTTTTAGTAGGGTGCCAAAAGATTTAAAGGAAGACACACCACTACTACCAATGGTCACGTAATTGTCCCATATACCCTTTCTTAAATGTAATAACCATGATATTTTTTCTTGTTATTGTAATATGATCAAATAATTAAAATTACATAATTAAATAAGAGCATTTGATACTAAATATACTATTTAACAATTTTTTAGTCAAACTCTAAACCCTAAATCTTAAACCATTTAAATGTAATGAATTTGGAAAATTAGAAAATGGAATTCCTGCTATCATATTTCAATATTTGACCATGACCCTACAGTGATGATCAATGGCTATAAAGTGTTTTGAATCTTATTTAAATTCCAAATTTGCTTCTCTCTTGACGAGTCCACATTTATCCTACTCTATCCGTTTCCAAATTATGCACAATTTTCACATCCACATTTTCTTTATATTAAAATTATATAAATAACACATCAACTAAATAAAATTGACCCTATTGAAGTATAAAATGCGTAAAACTTTCTTTCTTCAAAAAATTATATAAGTTAATATATAATAAAAACAACACTAGTTTTTTTTTTTTTATAATTATCTCGGCCAAGGTATTTATTTTTCATTATAGAATTCATAGTCATTAGGAAGAGTTAATAGTTTCTTTCTTAATTAATCATGCAATTCTGTAAGATTCTAATTAAACTCAGTAACCATTCAATTAACATCTTTAAAGTATTAGGTATTACAAATCAAAGTATATAAATGTCTTGATAATTATTATGATAATCTCAAATCTAAGGAAATTATTATTATACTTCTTCACAGAATTTTCGGACTAAGATAATATTTAATTTTGCCTCTCAACATTTAATTTTTTATTAGATTTATTGTGAAACGTTTCATATTGCTGATCATTTAATTTTACGTTGTTTTTTATTCCTCTCAATCATTATATTATTTTTTGTGTCTTGTCTAGTTAGTTCATGATTATGTTTGTTATTATATAAAATTACTATAGGTGTGATATACTATGATATGCTACTGGAAGAGTCTGTGTTCTGTTAGGAGATTGACGCTTCATAAATCAGGATAAATTTTAATGAATCCCGTTTAATTTTTAAAATGAATAATTATTATCTCAATCAGAATAATTACTTTTGAATCAATTCAAATTATTTTTAATAATGGACAATTACTACCTCATCCAGAATAATTGCTTTGCAATAAATGCATAATTAATTTTTTAAAATCTACATTAAGATGATAAGTTATTAGTGTATAGCACCTCAATATGTACAATGTTCTCAAATATGTATAATCACACGTAAAGCCGATCAAGGGATGAAGATGCAACGAAGGATAGAAAGAAGATTAATAAAAAAAAAACAAAATTTTTCTCCATGGTCATATTTTAAAGCTGAAATTTCTAACTAGTTTCTCAGTGCCAAACAATACAGAAAAAAGGGTATAAAAATATCCTTAAATGAAGAAAAAAAGTTATCATGATGTATTTTTATTCAATATACGTTTTTACTTATAAACTTTTCAATTCTGTTTCTGATAAATATAGTTTGTCTCTATTTCATCACAAAACCTACCCAATAAAGTCAAGAAAATAATAAGTAGTGGGGTTGTTGTGAGAGTGGATGAGAAAGAGAATGAATGGTAAGAAGAATGAATAGTGGTTTGGAGATGGAAGAGAATGCCATGGATATGCACAATTTTGTTTCATCTCTCTTCCTATACTATGCTTTCCTGTAGCAAAAGAATAAATTATTCATGGGTAAAAAATATTTAACATTCTGCAATTTAAAATATATTTTCAGATTATGTCATTCTAAATATTGAAATTAGAATTATAATATGCAATTCAAAATATATTTTTACCTATTGGAAAATATGAATGGTGAGAAGACTGGAAAGTGGTTTAGAAATGGAAGATAATCCAAGATTGTTGATATGACTGTTTGGGAATCCAAAATAACTTCAGAGGCAGAAACAACACTACGAATCGTTAACTTTTCAGATAATAGATTTTTTCCAATTAATTATGTCATCATATACGTATTTATATGGGTTGAGTATTTACTGTTTCTGATAGATATAGTTTGTCTCTTTTGATCACAAAACCTGCATAATAATGTCAAGAAAATAATATAGTGGGGTTTGTTGGGAGACTGGAGAAAAAAGGAATGAATGGTAAGAAGATTGAAAACTGGTTTGGAGATGGAAGAGAATGCCATGATTGTTGATATGCCTGTTTGGGAATCCAAAGCGAACTCCAGAGGCAGAAACAACACTGCGAATCGTGAACTTTCAGATAATAGATTTTCTGCTTTTTTGCAATTAATTATTGTACACAATTATTGTACGTTATTATCCCTCTTAATTGTTCTTGTGAACAGAATGACATTTTTCACCAACATCACTACAAAAAATCAAATCCAGTGACCAAATTTAGAGACAAAAAATAATTAGTCCATAATGCAAACCCCTCGATTCCCTTATTCGATTTCCGCTAATACGTATATTTTTATATTTTTGTGAGTACCACGACCTCCAAACACATATAAAGCAACCCCATCCCTTGAACTTCTCCCACCAGGTAGTCATATTAGAATTTATCAATATTATATATATGCTCTTGGTGATATTTTAGTTACTAATAATCTCATGGATGATTACCAGTATTCCTCTCAAAATGAGGTTTCTTTTATTGAAGGTATAGCACCTCAATATGTACAATGTTGTCAAATATTTATAATCACACGTAGAGCCGACCAAGGAATGATGAAGGTGCAACGAAGATTAATACAAAACCATAATTATGCTCCATGGTCATATTTTAAAGTTGAAATTCCAACTAGTTTCTCGATGCCTAACAAGTAAAAAGAAAATAGTATAAATATATCCCTAGCTGGAGAAAGTTATCCATGATGTATTGTTAATATAAGTTTTTGCTTATAAACTCTTTCATTTTGTTTTTATCTCTCTTGCTATGTAACAAAAGAATAAATTCTTCATGGGTCAAAAATATTTAAGATTCTACAGTTTTTAATATATTTTCATATTATCTCATTCTAAATATTGAAATTGGAATTATAATATGCAATTTAAAATATATTTTTAACTGTTGGAAAATATGAATGGTAAGAAGAATGGAAAGTGAATTAGAAATGGAAGAGAATAACAGATGCGGAGGAGAAAGAGAATGAATGGTAAGAAGAATGAAAAGTTGTTGTGATCAACGACTTTCATCCACAAACAGATGGTCAAACAGAGATTGTGAACAAATCCATTGAGGCTTATCTCCGTTGTGTTTTTAGGGACACTCCTTCCAAGTGGAATGAGTACTTACCTCTTGCGAAATTGTGGTACAACACCAAATTTCATTCAGCTATACAGTTAACTCCATTTGAAGCTCTTTATGGCTATCCTCCTTCTATTCCCACTATTATACAAAATAAAGATTCCTTAATAGAAGTCGTAGCCTATACTATGAAGACACGAGATGAAATTAATCAGCTATTAAAAGCAAATATGGTTAATGCACAACAACGTATGAAGTTTTATGCGGTTTAAAAAGGACTGACAAATAGTACAAGGTTGGAGATTAAGTTTATTTAAAGATTCAACCATGCAGGTAGACAACTTTATCCAATACACATTTTCATAAGTCAGTTGCCCGATATTATGGTCCCTACAAAGTTTTAGAAAGAATTGACAATGTGAATTATAAATTGGAATTACCTACTGACTCTGACATTCGTAATGCTTTCTATGTTTCCTTACTCAAACCATCACATAGAAATAAATCAGTGTCTACAACTTTACTTTTTGTTTACTGATAGTTGTCATTTTGCTGTCAAATTAAGATGATTCCAGCGTAGACTTGTCTAACGCTAGATAGATGATAATATAATTGTAGTCAAATGACCCCAATTCGTCTCCCAACGAATCCATAAGGAAATCAGTAAATCAATGTTTAGAATTTATCTATAAGCAAGAAAAGTTAGCAATAACAATAAAGATAAAAGGGGGTTGAGATAGTTGTGAAAAAAAATATAAGAGATTAAAACAACAAATAGAAAGTGGTTGGTCCCCAAGTTCTTCCACCATTGAATTCTTCATAGGTTCTCTAAAGATTAATCATTTCTCAATCCTCCATAAAGATAAACTAGATTGAACATGCGTCAATCTAATTCAACTGAAGTTCACTTGTAAAACATATGTGTACTGGTTTAATCAAGACTATTGGTTTAATCAATACCCATTTTGTTCCATGCGTATACTCTATAGGAATGCTTATCTCCTCTCCCTTGAATCATGCATCCAATAAATTAATTAAAACGGTGCAAACTAACTAAGAAACCAAATTTTAAGATAAGGAAGACTCTTAATCATGTGATCAAGTACAACCTCTCACAAAAACTAACTTTCCAGGAGATTAGAATATTAAAACAACTACTATAGAGAAATAAAAAACGGAACTTTTATTAACCAAAACCTCTGAACTCAATGAGAAATTACAAAAGAATTAACCAAAAAGGTTTAGCCTTCCATGAGGAGAAAAAAAAATAATTACAAAGAAGAAAAGAAACTAAGAAAAGCCTATTAAGCTCCCTTATAATTGTCGTTTTGCTGTCAAATTAATATGATTCTAGCGTAGACTTGTCTAACACTAGAGAGATGAAAGTATAATTATGGTCAGATGACCCTAATTCGTCTCCCTAAAAATCCAATAGTAAAATCAGTAAGTCGGTGTTTAGAATCTATCTACGAGCAATAAGAGTTAGCAATAACAATAATAATAAAAGGGGGTTGAGATAGTTGTGCAGAAAAATATAAAAGAGATTAAAATAGCAAATAAAAAGTGGTTGATCCCCAAGTTCTTCCACCATTGAATTCTTCACAGGTTCTCTGAAGACTAATCATTTCTCAATCCTTCAACATAGCTAAACAATATCGAACATGCGCCAATCTGATTCAACTGAAATTCACCAATAAAGCATGCGTCTATTGGTTTAATCAATACCCACTTTGTTTCATGCATATACTCTATGGGAATGCTTATATCCTCTTTCTTAAATCATGCTCCCAATAAATTAATTAGAAAAATGCGAACTAACTAAAAAACCAAAGTTTAAGATAAGGAAGACTCTCAATCATGCGTTCAAGTTCCTCTCACAAAAACCAGTTTTCTAGGAGATTAGAATATTAAAACAACTACTATAGAGAATTAAAAATAAAAAATTTTATTGAACAAAACCTCAAAACTCAATGGAGAATTACAAAGGAATCAACCAAAAAGGTTTAACCTTCCATGTAGAGACAAAACAAAAGAATTACAAAGGAGAAAAGAAACTAAGAAAACCCTATGAATCTCCCCCCTTTCTCCTTGATGCTTGTGTCCTTTTATAGGATTTTCTGTTCCGAGGATCTTGGGAAAAAATTGTAGTTTATATTTTTTTAACAATTTCCAACCTTCCATAATTCTTGTATTTCGCAGAAGATTTTCTTCCACTTCTATTTCTGAGATATTGTAGCTTTTATTTCTTCCTCCTTCTCCTCATATTTTGTTTTCTGTTTTGATTCAAAGAAGCAACTTGAACTTTTGCATATTTGGCCAATTTACAAAGGTAGACACTTCCTTCATACCATTTACTCTAAAAACATAATTAACAAAAATAATAGTTAAAACACAAATAAATCCAATTATATGAATATTAATTAAAACGATGGATTTATTTGTTATTATAGTCCAATAATCTATGATTAAGGCTATTGAGTGTGAATAAATATATGTTTATCACTGACAATAACAGTCATTTTGTTCCACAACCATTGGTGATTCTAGCTCGCAGAATAAAAAAACAAAAGAATAAATTTGTAACTGAAGTGTTGGTGCAATGGACTGAGACAAATCCAAAAGATGTAGTATGGAGAAACCTCTATGAAATGCAACATAAATTTTCAAACTTTAAATTAGGGGTCAAGCCTTGTGGTCAAGTCCTTGTTAATGGAGGAAACATTTGTTATATAACTATTTTAAAACATAGTTAGTGTTAGTTTTGGTTTTGTTTTCAAAACATAACAATTATGTTGTAACACAAAGTGGGTTTATATGCTCTTCAAGGATGCTTTGAATAAAATAATAACAATTTAAATTCTATCCTACCAACATTTGTGATGTGAGAGCATACATTTGTGTGTTTGTGAATGAACACCAAAGTGAAAACAGTAAGAGTTAGGAAATTAGGACTTGAATCAACTTTAACACAACCCTACTTTAATAACTAATGTTTACCATAAAAAATCCTAAACCTTACCTTGGCTGATGACAGTTCTCCTTCCTTTACGGTCGTCTATGCATTTCCTTGTCGTTTGTTCCTTCGTCATCAACGCTCCGTCTTTTCTCCGATTTACCCTACCTTCTCCCGTTTTATGCCTTCTTCCTTCCCTCAATACTTTTTTATACGTTTTCAAATTAAAAATCAATGTAAAGACAAACGCCACTTACCCATCCGAAGAGCCAAAAACGTCTCTGAAACCCAAGTTTCTCCCCTCAGCAAGCTCTCTAGAGTAATCTCATACTCACTTTCTACCTAACCTTCCATACAAAATTGTCCTTGCAACATCACCATCCATCACATTTACAATGTTACCCTATGCCACATCATCAATCATAGCCACGTTTGCGGTATCAACAATGTGTAAGGAAATAAGAGTGTCAAGAAAACATTTTCCAAATAAGTATCATACTTCGTTTGGATGCTCATAGTACGAAAGAAGGCACTAAAGTGAAGTCTGAACATGGAGGCCATAAAGATGGGTAATTAGTAAATGGGTTCCAATTAATTACTTTGCATATATAATCATAAATACTCATTTTTGCAAATAAAGTTGAGATGCAAGCATGGAGACAAACAATTGGTTATGGCAAAGTACTAAGCACCCATGTTATGAAATTGAATCAGAAGTCAAATAAGGTTTTGCTGTCTCCCACATACCAAAATACAAAAGTGCTAAAGTCCATTATTGATGCACAGAATAAGGAACCACGTAAAAATAGCGGCAGAAATGAATACCGAAGCCAAAATATGGAGTCTAAACCATTGCTGCACATAATTTAAGCATGTTATGTTTAAGCATGAGTAGAGAATGTGTAGTGATCAGATTCGCAGAACATTATGAAGGGTAGATTCAGCAAACCTAAAAGTTATTGCGTAAAAGAGACAATGCATTTCACAGATGATTATGGTATGATCACGTTCGGCTACATTATAAACTATCCCATTTTTATTGTTGGTGATCAAATTATCAAAGAGAATAAAAAATACATTTTTTTTAATAATTGAAGGACTGACTTTAATTCAAAAATACATAAGATCAAGTTCGATCCGGAAAAAACAGACTTTTCTCCTAAAGTCATTTTTAAAGTTCAAACTTGAAGATATATTTCAAACTTGAAGATATATTTCAATCTCAACATTTAATGCGACTTTTTATATAGTGTTAAAGAATTGTTATAAGTGTTTAGTAGAGATGGAATGTTTATTCAAAGCTTTTTAAGAAAATATTTATTAATATTGTAGCTTTTAGAACATTGTTATAGTATTTTAAGATATACCTTCCAGTGTTTAAAGTAATGTCATTCAATGTCTTACATATGGTAAACAAAAAGAAATAAATTATCATAATAAATATTAGTTTAATACCCAGATTATATTTTACTATAACTTTTTTTGTATAATTTTGTAAGAGTTAAATTACTTGAGTGTCAGATATTAACTTCATCTACAAGTCACATAAGGATTTTAGATTTTTTATAACAAAAAAAAATAAGAATAACAAAAAGATACTCCAACAACAATTGCCCAATTTCCTTTATTTAAAGGAGAAAGTCATGATATTTTAACTATAAAAATGAAAAAATTTGTTTACTTTCTTAGATGTCGTAGAGATCATATATACGAAGGTGAAGCCAATATAGTCACACATGTATCAAAGAAAAAATAAAATAACTGATGTTGGAGTTAAATACGTCATATTTTTAAGAACTATGAGGACAAAAACATTAAAAAAAATGTGAGATAACCTTAATAAGTGTTCAAATGATATTAAAAAGTGAAAATAATCAAATTTCAATAATTTATAAAGGGAGATTTTGAAGATGAAAAAAAGAGTTTAAATGAATACTTCAATAAATAGTCTAGGTTAATAAAATGAAGCTCTAAAAAGATATAATCAATGATCTACAATTTTTTTATAAAATTCTTATTAGTTTAACGGATGACGGTTATAAAATGAAGACTTATGTCAACCATCACTAGCGCAGAAATGCTAATCAAATGCGGCTATTTTACATTTACAAATCTGGCTATAGAGCCGCATTTGATCAGCACACAGGAGTAAATCAGAGAAATACAAATGCGGTTATAGAGCCGCATTTGTAAATGCGATTTACGAATGCGGTTATTTCAAATAACCGCATTTGTATATTCTTCTGAATTAGCAAAAGGGTTTTAGGGGT
>Ga0123342_1006507_pt1 | contig 16141 bp, 6 predicted proteins | sample Turbeawhitnodule_FD_89960 | JGI IMG/M metagenome (GOLD analysis project Ga0123342, IMG submission 89960) | Root nodule microbial communities of legume samples collected from Mexico - Turtle bean Mexico white nodule | ecosystem: Host-associated > Plants > Roots > Nodule | place: Mexico: Nepantla... | reverse complement strand
ATTACATCATCAATAATAATAAAAATAAATACTAATTTATGTTTATAGATTCAACTTTTATGTTGTTGTAGGGTTTAATTTTTTATTTTCTTCATTCTTAAAAAAAATTAAACTAAACATTTTAAATTTATTACTTTTTTTTTATTTTGTAAAAACTCATTTCTTTATTCATTAATTATATTTCTAACTATTTCAAACATTAAAAATATTTATTTTTTAATGCATTCAAAATTAAAATTATCACAAAAATAATAATTTATTATTTATTTATTTATTTTTGAAATGTTGCTAGATAGGGAAATAAAAAATAAAAGAGTGCTAGATAGGGAAATAAAAATAAAAGAGTGCCAGATAGGGAATTAAAAACAAAAAGGTGCTAGATGGGGAAATAAAAGTGTAAATGGTGGAATTAAGCCTACCTATATGACATTTTTTAATTTTTATTTTAATAGTAATAAAAAAACATGTTTGACCTCATTAATATCTGGGGCTTTTATTAACTAAAAAATATATTTAACTTCATTAATATTATTTATTTTACTAATTTCTAACTTCTCGGAAAAACATTAAATCTTCTAATTTTTATATTTTATTTTTGAAATATTTATTAAATTTTTAATTAATAAATTTAGTGGGTGTATTTTTTTATCTTCTTTCACTCATAAGAAATTATTTATTTTTTATATTAAATTTCATTTTCTTACCTTTTAATTGCACAAAATGTTATTGTGATACATAATAATTATTTTTTTTATTTTACATTACACTATATATTTTAATCATGATATAATTTTTATTTTTAATTTATTATTTTAATATTGAACTTGATATTATGATTTTTATATTATATTATTCTTTAACCATTGTATTAATTGATACAATAAAAGTAAGATATTGACTTAGATGTGTGGCATTTTTATTTTATTTTAAATTTGATTAAAAATAATTTAAGATGATATAGATAAATAGTAAATACATAATATATAAAATATAATAATTGAAAGTACAAAAATTGTTATTAAAATAGTTTATCTGCAAATAAAAATTTATAAGTTTAAAATTTATTAAAATTAAATTTTCTAGTACTTCAAAATACATTTTTATCAAAAAATTAAAATTTGTGTAAATTATCACGTTAACGTGTCAAAGTTCTTAAGCATAGATTATTAGATGCAAATTTACACATTTACTACCAAGTTATCGTAATTTTTTATGATAATAATAATGTCAAAAGTTTTAATATATTTAAGAAGTACATCAAATGAGAAATATTTAACAAGAATATCATGTGAGAATTAGTTTAAGATTGTTTCTATTCAAATAGATGTAATTCGTCATTCGTTGGATGTCTTATGTAAAATTAACGGCACAACAAGCAAAAGATTGTTATTATTTACTAATAATTATCTTTGAATAAGATATGATGCTTTGATTTGCAGTTCAAATTATCTTGGAAAAAAATTTATGATGATATGAAATCATGAAACTTATGCTTGTTATTTCTAATTAATTGTTCAATTAATATTGTGGTAAAACTCACAGGGTACGAAACATTTTGGAATAAATTTGTATGCTTAATTTTATGCATATGCTTAATTGAAACACTCAACGATGAAAAAGAACAATAAATTAATGATCATAAGCTTAATAATGAACTTGTAGTAGAACAACCACAATAAATAATATTAAGAAGATCTCAAAGAGAAAGAAAGTATGTTATTTCAAATTATTATGTGGTTTATCTACCAGAGTCAGAAAATGACTTAGGCATTCATAATGACCCAGTTTCATTTTCAGAAGCCATTAATGGTGATAATTCTGATAAGTGATTGGATGTTATGAAAGATGAGCTTAAATCAATAGCACAAAATGATGTATGGGACCTTATGGAATTGTCAGAAGGATGTAAGAGAGTTAGGTGTAAATGGGTCTTTAAGACTAAATGTGACTCTCATGTCAATACCCAAATGTTATAAGGCCCGACATGTTGCCAAAAGTTTTACTCAAAAGGATGACATTGATTATAAGGAAACATTTTCACTTGTTTCTAAGAATGATTTCTTTAGAATTATCATGACATTAATAGCTCATTATGATCTTGAGTTGCATCAGATGGATGTAAAACTTCCATTTTGAATGGGAATTTAGAAGAGAATGCTTACACGGACCAACCAGTGGGGTTCATTGAAGAAGGAAAGGAACACATGGTGTGTAAACTTAAGAAATCAATATACGGGCTTAAACAAGCTTACAGACAATGGTATCTTGAGTTTAATGATACTATTGTGTCCTTTGGATTTTAAGAAAACATTGTTGATCAGTGTATATATATGAAGGTCAGTGGGAGCAAGTTTATAATTCTGATTCTATATGTTGATGATATCTTGCTTGCAACTAATGATTTTGGTCTATTAAGAGAGACTAAGAAGTTTCTCTCTAATAACTTTGAAATGAAATATAAATACTATGTGATATGAATAGAAATATTTCGTAATAGATCACAAAGACTGTCAGACTTGTCTTAGAAAGTATATTAATAAAGTTTTAGAGAGATTCAGAATGGATAAATGTTCAGCATCTCTTGTTCCAATACAAAAAGGAGACAAATTTAGTCTCATGCAATGTCCAGAGAATGATTTGGAATGGAAGCAGATGGAGAATATCCCTTATGCATTTGTTATTGGGAGTTTGATGTATGCTCAAACATGTACAAGACCAGATATTAGCTTTGTAGTTGGTATGCTTGGTAGATACCAAAGTGATACAGGATTGGATCATTGGAAAACTACAAAGAAAGTTTTAAGATACTTACAAGGGACAAAGAATCACATGCTTACGTATAGGAAATTTGATCATCTTGAGGTGATTGGATATACAAATTCAGATTTTGCTAGTTGTATGGATACAAGAAAGTTCACATTTGGTTATGTGTATCTTTTAGCCGGAGGAGCGATTTCATGGAAAAGTGTGAAGCAGTCATATTGCATCCACCATGGAGGCTGAATTTGTGGCATGCTTTGAGGCTACAGTTCAGGCTAATTGGTTGCGGAATTTTATTTTAGAACGTGAAATTGTTGACAATATTGTCAAGCCGCTGAGAATTTATTGTGATAATTTCGCAGTTGTCTTCTTTTCTAAAAATGACAAGTATTCGAAATGTGTTAAACACATGGAATTGAAATACTTTATCGTTAAAGAGGAAGTTCAAAAACATATAATAATATCAATAGAACATATTAGCATTGATCTTATGATTGTTGACCCTTTATCAAAAGGGTTACCGCCCAAAACATTTACTGGTCATGTTGAGAATATGGGCATTATGTGTACTAGTGAATGATGAATGTTGTTATAAATGCAAATTATGGTGTGAAAAACAAATTATGTTATTGTTGATGAAAATGAAATTATGTTATTGTTGATGAAAATGACATTATGTTTGAACTCATTATGGACTTCTCATTATAAAGTCATATTAAGGAGAAGAATGATATAGTGGTATATGGAAAGAAATGTGTTGATTAAATGACATGTAAGTGCCATGACTCTTATTATTTTTTTTTCTTGATTTTGATTGATGATAGAACCAATTTACGTAAGGCCTTTCAATTCGCATTATGATTTATGTAATTATTAAATCATGAAAGTATTATAGCTCATATGAGTCAAGTGGAAGAATGTTAAAAAATTATGTAAATTAATTTTATAATGTGACACATGTATGAAATATATTTTGGGCTTTAGGTCTAAATATGATTTAATAAAATAAAAGGCTCATTTTATATATATATATATATATATATATATATAATATATTATGATAACTAATGAAAACCTAATCTGATGAAGATTGGGAAAGAATAGAAACAGGTTTTGTCTTTGCAAAGGAAGTTGTTCACAGTTAACCATCAAGAAAAAATGTGACAAAGAAAGGAATTGCAAGAGATAGATTGAGAAAAGAAGATAAAAAAGAAACTGCTCACATAGGGACTCTCATGGATCAAGATAAGTGTTTATCTCTATTATAATTGATGTATGGAATGTGAGAATCATAGTTTGTAAGATCCTTATGATGATGTGCATTATTGTTTATTATAATACGCTTTAATTTTACATGAAATGTTAAGTATGTGTACAATTTGGAGATTTGTAAGGAGTCCTGTTTAACGACAAAACTTTATTTAGACTGTAGAGTTATACTAGAGCTTTAAGATTCCCTTTAGCATAAGTAGGAGATGAGACCTATCATAGTCATTTTTTTTCCCGGACATGACCATAAAGAAATTCCATCTAGCTATGCAGTAAAGAGAATGTAACAATTTCTGCCTCAGTCCGCCAAAATTACATACCGATCTGATCTACGGATTTTTTCTAGTAACAAATTTTCTTGTAGTAAAAACATTTTCTAAACCCCTTCTTTTTATTGAACCCTAATACAACAATATAAGGGATACATAAGTTTCACTCTTTAAGCCCCACCATACACAATATTTATCCTCTTCATAAAACTCTTTTTTTCTATAAGACACGGATGTAAAGATCAAAGTTTTAAATGTTTATTTTGTTTTCTAACCTAAAAAAAGATAATTATTTAAAAAATATTAAATAAAAATTAATTTTAGAGAAAAAAAATAACTAGTAACTAAATTAATAAGTTAGATATATTTTATAAATTAAAAAAAAAATATTAATATTAAAATAATATTATTATTAATAAATATAATTTTTAAATACTAATATTTTAACTACCAACTCTTTATATATTCAATATTATTTTACAAACCAATGATTGAGGTAGGTATAAATTCAAATTAGTCCAAAGACTTTAAAAGCCAAGATAATTTATAATCCAATAATCTTGTGTGAAAATGGAATGGAAGTGCAGAAAAGGTTGGAAACTTCTCTATCTGATTGTAACAAAAGTAGAAAAGAGTTATTACGTGTTTGGATTCATGTGAAAATAAAAGCTACTTTTAAATAATTTTCTTACCAAAATGTTTAATCTATTCGCTAGAGACAAAGAGCAGGGCTTGTGAGGGTTTATATTACTTTTGTTTTTGAAACACTTGTTTCACAACTGTTACTCCTTAAATGTTCATCATTTTATTTTTCTTTCTAAAGTGATTATAGGCATGAAAACTGGAGCTGATTTAGGACTGAATTAATGTGTCATTTCCAACTATAGTTATTGAAAAACTCATATATTCATCTAAATTCCAAAAAACATTAAATATTTATATAAAGTTTTTTTAAGGAGTTGAAAAAAATATGATTAAATTATTGTCATGGAAGTAGTGAGCTATTTTTGTAAACTAGTTATTCTGAAAACAACTTGTGAACATTTCACAAGTTTTCGTATACTCTTTCAAACAAACGACTATAAAAGTTTTTATGTCATAATATAAGTATTTTAAATAAACAAACAAAAAAACAAGCTCTTTAGTTTATAAGTGTTTATGGCATATAGCGTTTTAGATTTATTTCTCAAGATTGACAAACTCAATTAAAGATAAAGTACCTAATTTCAATGGTTAATTAAAAATTAACAATTTGTATTACATTTATATGTATTACAGTATTTGATCTTCTCGTCAAATGAATACCTGCTCTATTATTTTTAGTGTATTTAGAAATGTCAAATCTTGATGTTTGATTATAGAAAAAACTTGTAAAGAATATTTTTAAGAGATATATAAAAAAAATATACATTTATCTATGTGATGGATACTAACAATAATAGTTATTGTCCAATTTTATAGTTGGAGTTATTTTTATTTTATATATAAAAATTTTTAAGTTAAGTATCATAATGTTACACCTTCTATTACAAGTTGCTCATTAGTTCATTAGGAGAAAAAATTAATTAAGTCTCATCATTCCTTGAATAAATATGCTCTCATAGGAGAGATAAATAATTATGTCTCTTCCTCACTCAAACTTGGTTGTTCTATTTAAGTATTTCAATATTGTTACTTGAATAATATTTGGAGATGCTTGAACAAAGAGACTTTGAAACAAAATTAAATTTCCACCACTTTAATATTTCTTAAGTGACAATTGTGTTGCTCGAATGATATATACATATATGAACACACCATAAACAATCTTCAAATGGTGTAAAATTCAATGTTTCTCCTTTCAACTCATTTTCTTGTCAATTTTATTCAAAATCAAACATGTTTTCATCCCTTGTTTCCAAATTTCAACATGTTCTAAAACAAGTTTAAGTTATTTGGATTTCACCAAATCATACGAAGTTGTAAGACGTTAAGATATAATAATGTTTAGTTTACTAACCTCCAATAAGAAAATCTTATCAATTTTATATGACATAAACCATTCAATCAAAATCAAATAGTACAACTACAATTCACATGAATATAACAAATAACAAAAACAAAAACACATATTCTCTTCTCAAATCCTACATGTAAGTAAGGAGGTTGAATCTCTACACCTCAACTTTACATGTAACTCAAAAAGAGGAGAGACAATTGAGATCCAAAGAGAAAAAATCCTACATGTATCTTTTTAAAAAACTTTCAATTCATCATCTAGTTTATATAAGCACGTGGGTGTCTTGTTTTTTATATTAAACTTCAATTGAATTTATAACATGTTTGGTTACACATTCTTTTTATATGTTTTTTTTTTTATAAAAAGTTTTCATGTTAGGCATCACTATGTAACTTGACATCTCAGTTAGGCTGACACCTCAAAGTAACAACAATCATCTGTCATCACATAAAAAAAAATATTATTAAAAAAAAAAAAAGCTATAATTGTAGCTTTATGTCTTTGATAAAATTAACGTTATTTTGTATATTTGAGCATGTGTTAGAAATGTATACTCATTCTTGAAGCGTGTTAGGTTTTAAATATTAAATTAATACATTCAAAGTTTTTAGGCACAATATTAAAAAAATAATAAACCTTAGTCTTTATTAAATGCATCACTTTAAATATAATAGACAGAAAAATAATTTGGGAATAAATAAGGAAAATAATTTCAGTTAACTAGATTTTTTTTTTCAAAAAGTTTAAAACTTTAATCATTGTCGAAGGGAATATTAAATAAATATTTACAGGTTTAATCAATATTATTTTAAGTCTAAATTTTTGATAGATTAAAACACAAAATTGTTGAGTTTGTCTGGTAGTTGGAGTAAAACCAATTTAAAATATATTTATTGGTGAAGTATGAAATGGTAGAAATAAATGGCTTAATTTAGTGAACTCATTATACTATATGGAATTAACAAATGAAATTGATCTGGTCCATTAAAAATAATGGAAAGTTAATAAAATATAAAATATAATGCATGATTGCGATACTAAATTAATAAAATAATATTTTTTGTATTGTTGAAAAGTTGTGAAACTAGAAGACGTGAAAGGAACATATACATTATTTAGTGATGCAAGTGCATTTTTGTCTATTAGCGTTGCACAGATAGGTATGATGCTAACTGTTTGTTATATGTATACATCTCACTTAAATATTTGAGTATGAAAAAAAAAATCAATATTTAACATTATTTATATATTATTTCTAATTAGTATTTGTGTGTAATATGTATATTAATATCATATTTATAATTATTATTTATGAGATTTGTTTATATATATTAATATATATCATGCATTCTAATATAATATTTTTTTGATAGTTACTCTAGTAATTTAAATTTTAGTTTTTATATTTCAAAAAGTAGATTGAAAATAAAAAATTAAAAATGACAAGTTTTTTTTTAATTAAATAAGCAAACCCGTTTTTAATAGTTATTCCAGTAATTATAATTTTGTTTCTGTAATCTTTTAATATAAAGATGTAAAAGCGGGCTAATTCAGTTTAATTTGTTGTTATCTGTAAAAATTGAATTAAAATTAATTGCGTCCATTTTAAGATTGCATTGAAAATCTTGACTTAATCCAATTCTAGTAAATTACAAGTGGTCAACTTGATAATGATGATGTTACAAAGAAGTTTTATGATTATAAATAATACTCTATATATGTCAGTTGTCATTATTATTTAATTAAATATTATGCAACAAAAATGAAATGATAATAATTTACAAAAATACCATGGTCAACAAAATAATATGTAACCAAACAATTCATAAAAAAAAAAGTAAAGGTGATGGGTCAAATAAACCAATCCTACACATTTATTATGTATTGATGGGTGAAAATAAAGTTACTGAATGAAGAATTATGGCCCAACATTCATCAGGTTCATGTCAACAAAATTTATAGAATGGGTGTAGCCTAGTTTTTATTAAATTTCATTTAGTAAAATATATTAAATATTATACCATTTAAAAAATATTTTAAGACCTGAGAAGCTATATAAGTAAACATAAATAATAATATTTGTTTTTAGTATTATTACAATAATATATAAAAAAAACCATTTATTTAATTTTCATAATTGTTAAACAATAAAATCATTAAATAAAAATTAATTATAGAGACAGAAATTAATTAATTATTATATTAATAAAATTACATACTATTTTAAAGACTAAAAAATATATTTGTATTTAAACTAGTTTTTATTATTAATAAAATTTATAAACTAGTTTATAAATTGATATTTAGTTAATATAATAATTAATTATTATTATTATTCTATTATATTTTTGTTAGAAAGAATTCAATCGAATTTATCATAAAATTATTTGTTGTTAATGTTTTCTGTCTTATTTATTTATTATAATTTGCTATAGATGGTGAAGATGCAATGGTATACTATAAAAAAATGTCAAAAACTTCAATTATTTTCCTTATTGAGACAAAGTATTTGCCTCAAATATATGAATTAGTTTATTATATGCGTGCGTGCGTGTCAAGTAAAATTAGTTTAATATAAAACAAGAATATTTATAATGATAAACGGTATCATAAGAATCAATTAAATAAAAAATGTGATATTTTTTAAAATTTTGTAAAAGTGACATTATTTACTTGATATAGTAGCATGTATTGTTTTAATTATGCGTTCATTATCCAATAGAATGTTAATTACACTTCTTCTCTATTCTATTGTGGCACTTTTTAAGAATTTTCTTTTTATATTTCTTCGTCTTTTTCCTTTCCCCGTAATTATATTTAATGAATAACATTATCCTTTTAAAATCTTTAGTTCAGTCTGGAAAATCCAATCTAAAAATTATTAGAAAAACTGTCATATGTCAAATTATAAATAAAGAGATAAGAGGTATTTTAAAATGTATCATTTCTTTTAAATAAGAGAAATTGATTTTACTGATTGTATATAATTTTTTATGTGATAGATTTAGATATAAAGATATATAATAAAAAATAAAATTGTAATTAAATGATATAGAAAAATATTAAACTAATAATATTAAAAATTATAATATGATTGCATAAAAAAATATGGATTCTCAATCTATTATTACCTTTTAAACAATATCAAATGGAATGATCATTTTATAACAGTGAGAAAAAAATTATTTCAGATAGGACATTCTGAAATGTATATGTATATACTTTAGAATACATTTGGAATGATGATTTCACTGGTATGAATATATTTAAGAATAAAATAAATTAAAATTTCAAAATAAATGAAGGTGGAGGAAGAAAAGAATGGTTTAAAGGAGGGAAAAAAACTTCATTTCAGTCACCTATCCCGCAGGATAGGTCCATTAAAAAATCAATTTAGGCTTTGAAATATACAGTTAACATAATTTATATCCTCGGAAGAAAATAGATTTAATCACAAGAACTTTATTTAACCTTTTTATTCCAAAAAATATCGAAAAGAAAATCTTTCGATACTTTTTTATTACTTTAAACGAATCCTTTATAAACTTCTTATTAAAAAATACTTTTACTAGTTGCCATACTTTTAAGTATCATTTTACTTATTTTTTTAATCCATATAAATATCGAAATTTAGCATTTAATAATTTGTAGAAAAAATCAAATAAAAAAACTCATCATATTATAAAACTATAAAATATTAAAAAAAAAATCTCCGCTATGGAGAAAACAAATAGATCGCTAACAAAAAGAGTCTTATATGAAGATTGTTTTGAAGAAAAAAATGACGAATCAAATAAAAAATAACCTTTTAGAGGCAAGAATTATTAATCAAACCTAAACAAATTTTTATTTGCTCTGCTGAAAATAAACATCAATTTGGCCTTCAAATAATACAATTTACAAATTTTATTGATATTCTATAATTTTTATTTTGTGTAGGGAGTTAAGTGAAAAGGTGAAAAATGGAAAAAGAAAAGAAAAAATGAGTAAAAAGTGAAATGATTTGGAATGAGAAAAATGAATAAAAAGTAAGATATTTTTTATTAATAATTATATTTTTAACTATTATTATTAGAATAAAAAAAATATGTCACCTCACTAAACAATTGAGATTAGTTTACAATTAATTACGATATTAAAAAACACATCACATCACCTAGAAACAAACTAAGCATTAATATACAACGCTACTTTCCGTATTTAGAAACCAAAGCTGGAATTACAAAGATCAGTTTAACCCAGTTAGAGCCTTAAAACAATCACAGTGATCCTCTGCCATGCTCGTTGAATGCAGCATTTGTGAAAGGAAAATCAAAACTAAATAGAAAAAAAAATATTTTGTGGAACATTATAACATGTAATTTGAGATGCCATCCACATGCTAGAAATTGTTTTACAAATGAATCAGCCAAAGTAATAATAGTTTAATTAGGAGGATAAGTCAACCAAAATTTCAAACAGAAACAGATAAATTTAACAATCCACTTTTACAATACTTTGTGGCTAAAATACATAATAAAGCGTGAAATCAATACTCAAGGCACACCGTTTGAAGAAACAGTGACAGTTAATCATCATCCTCGAGAACACTTCGGCGCCTCTGTATCTGAAATGACAAAAAAATAACATGGTAAGTACTTCAGAAAACGATAACAGAAAATGTAACAAATATTCTACAACTTACTGTAACTTTTGTCTGCCTTGCGGTTTGATTGTTTATCTGCTCCAGCAGTGTTATGAGTCTTTCCTCCGAAACCTACATATGGCATGAGTGTGTTATAGGCATGGTAGATAAATTGATATTTGATGAAGTTGTTATGATGTTATATCTAGCAGGGTAAGCCTCGGCACAACGATAAAGTTGTTGCCTTGTGACCTCACGGGGTCCATATCTTGGACCAAACGCCACTAAGTGGCTGCCTCATGCATTGGGAATCCCTTTATACACTTATACCTACCTAAGTGATTACCACAAGAAGCTACACTAATATTCCACCTGAGTAGCACATGAAAGATTAGAACGCTAAACCTAATTAACAGTTGTTACTTGATTGCATAGCACGCAATTATAGATTGAGGACCTATTATCAGTTGGTAAAAAAATAAATGATACAACTACAACTTCAATGATCAAACAAAAATATATCATACAATAAAGTATATCAAGTTTAAATTAATAATATTGTCAATAATTGGCGACAAGAACGGAAGACTCAGCAGAAAACAAGATCCAACATACTTTTTCAGTTATCTGACCCATTTGAGCAGCTCTCAGTATAACATCTTCAACACCCCTTGCTTTCTCAGGTTTCACCAAAGCAATTCGAGCAACTACATATAAAGAAAGATGAAATTTGAAATAATGCAAGAAATCTAATCATGTCAGCCCAATTAATTGACCCTAAACCTTAATAATACCAAGATGATGATTAATGAAGTCCAAACACAAATCAAAATGCCAATTAAAAAATAAATCCTATTAGACCTTATGCATTGCATACAACACTATTTTTCCTATTCCACACTACATTATTTATTATTTATTTTACAAAGTAAAACTATATATTCAACTTCAATATCCACCAAAACGATACGGCACATTCCAAAATGCCGTATTGAAATCTTAAATGTACAGAGAGGGGGAAAACTTGCACTGTAGGTAGCAACTCCTATCATCCTATGATATCCTCACAGGGTACCTAGCAGGAAGTGCGCACACAGGGAAAATAAAATAACAGAAGGTTGATGGATAGCGAAAATGCAAGAAGTTGCTACTTTTCATGTAACTGGTACCCGAGCAGTCTTCAAAGATAATTTTGTTTTGGAAGATGGGGACTTAAATCCATCTATGATCTTGAAAACACTTCATAAGATTTCCAACACTTCATAAGATTTCCAACACTTCGTACGTATCTTGGATGAAAACTTATTTAGGCACAAAATCTACTAGTTATACCCACGTATACTAATATCTTCTTTCAACAGTGTTCGTTTTGGTATATAATTTGCAGGTAGACTTCAGTCACAACAAAATATATAGAATGAAATGGAACCACAAAACGTCTAGTAAAACAAATATCTTATATATTTGTTTTATGAGTGTGCATATATTGCGTAGATTGTTTGCATTCACAATACCAGATATCATACAAATACTAAACACTCAAAGTTTAAGAAGACAATACACCTACAATATATAACATCAATAAAACCACCCCAACATGGGTCTCTAGATTCATAGATGCATGCATGACTAAGAAAAGAATTGAAATTTTGACATATACCATCACAAACCACAAAATATTAATTTTTAACTTCTACCAGCAGTACAAAAGACATTCTTGTACTTTTTAACACAAACATTCACCAAAGTTGTAAAGAAAATAGGAGAATCATTCTTGTGCATATGTTCACTAAGACAGCAAAATTGCTTACGCCTTTCTCGCGCTTCAGCAGACAATATCTGACTAAGCATCATCTGTCTTCGTTCCTCCGCCTCCCTAAATTAATTGTTGTTCAACCCATATCAATAATCAGTTTTACTCCAAGTGCAAGAAAAAGAAACACAAATAAAATACGCCCAAGTTTGTGAGGCAAAATAATCAGCTTAACACAACACAAAAAAAAAAACTATATTCATAAACTAACACCTCTTTGCATCATCCTGAGCCTTTTCCTGTTCAGGGTTCTGTTGATTTGCCTAAAAATCAGCAAAAATAAAATAATTACACGAAAATTATCAATCTCTAGAGCGAAAAAAAAAAATAAAGTAAAAAGCAATTATCTCTAACCCCGCCTCGGCGACCCATAAGCTCCTGCATCCTTCTCTGTCTAATTGCTTCCAACTCAGGATCAGCCTGCAGCAGAAAACAATTAATTAATTAATTAATTAACTAATAATTAATAATAATTAAAATTTGCAGAACCGAAAAGTGTTGGTAAAAGATAGCTTTACGAGCGATTCCATTGAGTATTTTGGTTGGAAGAAAAAAAAAGCGCAAAAGGCAGAAGAGAGTAGATAGATTGTTAACGATGGAATGAGAATTGGGAACGTACCATTTGATTGGGTGTGCAGAAGAAACCCTAGCGAGTCTCTGATGATGCAGCAGGAGGAGGAAGAGGAGTTCGCGTTAGCAATAAGCGGTTCTTTGTGAATGATCAAATCGGATTGTTTTAAATCCTGATATAATTTTATTTATAGTTATTTTTAAATAATTAAAATTTAATTTAGAGATATACTAAATGATAGTGATAAGGAATAATGTATGATTACATATCTAACTGAGAATAAAATTAGAGAATGGTGAGAATCTTTCAAGATATTGAATATAGTTATTATAACTTTTTTAATTTTAAATTTTATATAATTTAAATATTTGAAAATTTTATTATGAATTTTCTTGTAATGTTGTAATTTCCGTATTGTTGTGGATTTTCATCAAATAAAATATCTATCTTTTATAATATTAGATCTTTAAAAAAAAAATATGTTGATAGATACAGAAAATAAGTTTATGTTTTTTCAAGATAGAGTTATAGCTTACTTCTTTTTCTTTTTATTAAAAGTAAGTTATGTTGTTTATTTTGCAGAAAAAAAATGTGTTTTTTAATTTACACTACAAAAAAAATCATTAACTTCATGTTTGTTTCTATGGATGTACTGATTACAGGTCAAGAAATAAGAGGATATCAACTATTTGGATCTATGGTTGTGTGGGAAAGAGAGAGGAAGAGGATATACATGTAGAGGGAAAGTCATGTCAGCATCCCTTATTTCCAAATTTACTCTCATTTTTCATTTGAATGTATTAGTATTTAAACAAATTTATTGTACAATGTTTAATATATATATATATATATATATATAATATTTAAAATGAAGAAACAAATCATCATAAATTTTAAGGAAGTTTTAAGTTTGTTTATTATTTTATAAAATATAAATTATATAAATAATGATAAACCAGTATAAAAAAAATATAGTTAAATAAAATTTTCTATTTATATATTAGTTATTAAAGTAAATCAGGTTATACTTATTTTTTAAGTTCTAATAAAATATTTTATTAAATGTGATTGGATTCAGTTTTGTTTAAATAAAAGAATATACTATATCTAATTAACATTGAAAATATTATCTGGGTTGGATCATGGATATGACCAATACTAAACATTTTTCATTTTATTTTATCCTTATCTTTTATTATAATTTTTTATAAAATCCTTTTCTATGGTTAATTAAACATTTGTTGTAGTATTTTTTAGATTGTTTTATTGTGAGGTTTTTAAATATTTAAAAATAGTACTTTTCTATTTATATAAAATGTGATTTATTTTTAAATTTTATAGTATTTAATATTTAAAGAAATTATTTGAAGTTATGTTTTTATTTAATTTGTTATTGTATTTATATTAATATATTTATATGTATAGTTATTATGTTTATGAGTTATAATTTATTTATTATGATCTTTTATGGGTTTTTTCTATTGTTAATTACGTTATATTTTTTTGTAGTATTTTTTATTTTTAATTACTTCAGGGTTTTTAATATTAAAAAATAATATTTTTTTTATTTATATAAGATTTGATTTATTTTTCAATTTTATAGTACATGTTTAATATTTTAAAGAAATTACTTGAAGTTCTGTTTTTATTTAATTTATTGAATACATATTTTTTTTATATTTATAATTTTTAAATCTATGAAATATGTGAAAGTTGTTCATTTTTAAACAAAAACAACTCATTTTATTATTACTTTTTTTAATAGGCAAGGGTAAATCTGTAAAGTAACATTTCACATCTTTAAAAAAAATTAAAATTCTTTCACAACCATCACATTACTCACAAACTCCCATAAACTTTTCTCAGACATCCACCCTAACATACCTCAATCCAAACATTCTCACTTTCTTCACACTTTCCTCACACATCCATTCCCTCAAATCCTCACACATCCCCTCCCTAATCCAAACAGAGCCTAAATGTGTGTTTGGATTAGGGAGGGAAGGTGTGGGGATTTGAGGGAGTGGTGTATGAGGATGTGAGAGGAAAGTTTGAAGAAAGTGATAGTGTTTGGATTGGGTATGTTAAAGTTGATGTGTGAGAAAAGTTTATGGAGATTTGTGAGTGATGTGATGGGAAAAAATATTTATTGTTCACAAATATATCTTCTCTTTCTCTTCCCTACAAAAACTCTGGATCCAAATAGTTGATATCCCTCACTTGTTTTCCTCTAAATAGTACATCCATAGAATCAAACAAACCTTAAATAACAATCAAATTTAGAGATTAAAATTAGTCACTATATTAATTAAAATAACCTCACTTTGTCATTGGATTGTACAATTTGTATCCCCCATGCTTATATCCAATGAAAATGGTCTTCACTGCCTTATCATCCAACTTTGATCTTGTTACAACTGGTGGTATCAAAAGCTAGTCTGTTATCATGAACTCTACCCAATTATCAGTCTCTATCCTTAATGGAAAAAATTACAATCGGTGGTGTGTACAAATGAGAGTTTTGTTTGATTATCATGAGTTATGGGATGTCATTGAAAGTGGAGTGTCTGCATTAGCTGCTAATGCAATTGAGTCGCAACGAGTAGCGCATCGTGACCAGAAGAAGAAAGACAATAAGGCTTTTTATCTCATTCATCAAGGGATGAATGACGAGACGTGTGAGCAGATAGAAGGGGCAACAACTGCCAGTGAAGCTTGGACAATTTTGTCAACCAATTATAAAGGTGATGATAAGATCAAGAGGGTGCGTCTTCAAACCCTAAGACGCCAATATGAACTGCTGCAGATGGAAACCACAGAGACTATTGATGTCTAT
>Ga0123342_1006506_pt1 | contig 16146 bp, 12 predicted proteins | sample Turbeawhitnodule_FD_89960 | JGI IMG/M metagenome (GOLD analysis project Ga0123342, IMG submission 89960) | Root nodule microbial communities of legume samples collected from Mexico - Turtle bean Mexico white nodule | ecosystem: Host-associated > Plants > Roots > Nodule | place: Mexico: Nepantla... | reverse complement strand
GTTTCTAAATTGGTATCTAATTAGCAACCAAGGTTTTAGAGACCAAATTTAGAAACTAAATAATTGGTAGTTAAAACCTTGGTTGCTAATTAGATACCAATTTAGAAACTATTTAACAATAATTGAAACTAATTTAGAAACCAATTTTTATTTTAGTTTCTAAAATGGTCTCTAATTTAGTTACTATTACAACTAATTATTTTAGTATCTAAAAATTGATTTCTATTTCATGATTTTCTTGTAGTGTTTTGTAACTAAATTTGTTTTTTAAAATTAATTTCTCCTTTTGGGATTGTACCTTTTTTCTACACCCACACCACTCTAATAGGATTTTTGTCTCTAGGTTATGTTTTTTTATACAACATGAATTTAGTTTTCCCCTGTTGTCAAATATGTATCAAAACCTTATCTAGTTAGTGTCTTATTATTTAATATTGTGTATTTGATTATTTGTTTGTCTGCTATTGATTTATTATGCAAAAAATTTGGGGTTAGTTGATTTAGTCAGTTTAACAATGAATATGTTCCTAGATGTGCTAAACAACTAGTTTTGGAGGACATCTCCTATGCACATTTTGATACACAATTCAAATTTCTTAAGAACAAAAGGGTGCAAGAAAGTTGAAGGAACATCCACTACATTTCTAAAGGTCCTTGTTGTTTAGGGTTCTTGCAACACTTTTTTGGATGAAGTTTTGTCTGTGTGCTAAATGGTATCACATGTTTTTTTGTGGGTGTTGTGACGAGTTTTTGAGTTTTTAGTAGGTGGAGTTTTATTTGTAATTATATTTCTTTTCCTATTTTTGTTTTTTTACCTTGTTCATAGGTTGAAACATCCTTAATGTTTCTATATTCAATATTTTTTTTATTTAATATATTTTTTGTTATTGATAAAAAACACACTCATAATTTCTAACAATGATGATAAAATAAGTATCATATAAAGTTTAATATTAGAATTGTTATCTTATATATTTGTGATAACTCATTATTATCACCATTACATGAAATATACTAGTGACAATTAAACTATCACTATTACATTTAATTATTGTCACTAATGTATAGAATTGTTAGTGATAATTATTTCTGTTACAATAAAACTTAGTTTTAGTGACAATTAAAGTTTTAGTGACAATTAAAATTATTGTTACATGTACATAGTTAGTGACAATTTAATTATTGTTATAAGATATTAATAATGATATATTTATAACATTTAGTGGTGAATATTTATATCACTAAAAATATGTTTTTACTTTATTTTTATTTTTCATCACTTAAAGTGATTTTTTTTTCACAATATATAAATATAGCAAAAGTAATAATCTTCACATCATGGGTTATTATCATTATTTTAACACAATCTTGATATCTAGTTAATAGTTAATCATTGTTTTGTATCATCCTAAATATTTTGGTATATCAAAACTTGGATTTGATTCTCATTCATTTTCTTGCCGTCCTTTTAAGATTTTGAGAATCAATCCTCATTAAATGTAACATATTGGTTGATGATTACCTTTTGTGTTTTTGGGTTGCGAAACTTTTATACTTCTGAATTTGAGATGTAACTAAATTATATATATACTATAAACTTTTATGCTTCTGAAATATATATATATATATATATATATATATATATCACCTTTGTTGTCCAATTTTTTTAAGTTGGTCTAAACATGTGCATATGTTATGCATCTAAAAATTATGAGGTATTTAATTGATGGTCTCCTTTCACTTTAGGTTTCTCTATGCTTTTTTTTTCAATCTCACATATTTCATTAAATTGGTAAGTCATTCTTTTCTTAATAGATAATTTAATCCAGAAAAGTAAAACTATCAAAAATGGATATGCTAACAAATATCCAAGAAGAAAGCTTTTCAAGATTAATTTTCAAAGGGATGAGCTATTGGAGTTATTTTTATCAATTAACATGAAATAACCATGAGAAATATGCATGTTCTAATATTTCTTGGATAGTTGTCTTGTACTTATTGTGATGAAAAAAAAACATAGAAAACACCACAGATAAGAATGTTACTGTTGTTTCTAAATTTTATTGAATATTTCACTGTTTTATCTAAAAAAGAAAATAACTTTTACCCGTACATGTAATTGTTACACCCAATATCTAAATGTTTGGTATTTTCATAGAAAATACATTATGGACTATAAATAAATAAATTTGTAGGTTATTATAACTCTTACCAATATATTGGTTATTGATATGACTTTCTTCTGCGCTATCATGTTGTTTGTATATACAATTTGCAATTCTACTGAACTTTTTTCGTATAAAAGTTACTATTTCTTTTACCTTGGTAATTGTAACCATCATCTTTTTCTATTGACATTTATAATCATTTACACTGTATCTCTGAATGAGTGATTTCAAATTATTAACTATTCCTTATATGAAAACTCCTTAACCTCGTCTTCTATAAATTTTTTTTTCAAGTAGGGTTTCTTTATCATGAAGGAGTTATTTTTTTATTTTATTTTTACCAAAAAACGGGGTCTGTTTAAAAAACATTATAAATTTAGGCAAGTCGTGCCAATTCGGCACGACTTCATATGCAAAAATCGTCCCAATTAGACACAATTTCTGTCATGTCATGTAGAAGTCGTGCCACGTCATAATTTTTTTAATTTTATTGTTTATGTATTGGGTAATAAGTTATGTAATGTTAAAAATTAATTTGATACATAATTTGTTAAGAATGTTAGTTTTAAGAAACAAAAAATTGGATAATCGTGAATGAATAATGTTTGACGGTAATGTAATACAATAACTTGATTATTTGATTAATTAAAAAATAAAGAAAATTGTTATTGAATTTAAAAATAAATAAATAAATGAAAATTTATTGTATTTGGAAAGTCGTGTCAAGTTGGCACGACTTTAGTATGACATGACAGAAGTCGTGTCTAATTGAGACGATTTGTGCATATGAAGTCGTGTCGAATTGATACAACTTGCTTAAATTTATAATTTTTTTTAAACAGACCCATTTTAATAAAAAGCAAAATAAAATAAAATAACCCTATCCTGATGAAAAACTCTGACAATTATTGAAATTATCATAACCTTCTTCTTCTGCATCTTGGCTAGTTTTATAAATATTGTTGAAATTTTCGCTTATTCATTTACTTTGTTGTTTTTTCTAAAATTAAGCTGATGTGACTTTTCATGCTTCTTATTCATTTACTTTGTTGTCTTTTCTAAAATTAAGCTCACGTGACTTTTCATGCTTCATTTCAATTTTTCTATATTTACGGAGTCTATAATATAAGACTCGATTATCATGCTCACCACATGTTCAAACTTCATCAGTATGGTGTGAAATTTTTTTTCCACCTCTCTAGTATCAGAAATGTGTTCTTCTTATACCCTCTTTTTTTTTTACCATATTTGTAATGAGAAATATTGATATTATATGGATTAAAAACTATACATTTGGTATCTTTTGCATTAATTCTCTTTCTAAATATTGCAACTTTGCTATTTGACTCTCTTCAACTTCTTTATAAAACAGCTACAAAATGTCTTTTTTTTTATTAAGGGAGAAGGCAACCAACGTAGAGAAGTTCAACTTATTTACAAAAGTATCACTTCACATTTTCTTACAATAAAACTCTATAAATTGTCCTAAACTCAACTTAAAATCATTTTTTATGTTAGTTGATGTCACAACCCATTAAAAAGTAGCTTTCTAAGTTAAACTTATAACAACTGACATACAAAAGTTTAGGTATAATTATATTTTTTATTCTTATATTGATTAATATTCAATTTACTAATGGTTTTAAAAAAATCAATTTGGTATATATTTTTTTAAAATATACAATTTAGTTTTTTCTATTAAATTTTCACCAACAAAGTTAACTTTTGAAGATGTACCACACAATGTGGAACAGTAGTGCATAGCTCCACGTGTTAAGTACATGTGTTATTACATAAGAACCCTAAGCCTCACTCCATTTGCATCACCCTCATTGTAACAACCTTACCCCTCTACACCGTTGATGTAGAGCCCTCATCGTCGTGTCGTCGATGCAACCCTTGTCGTTGACATCAACCTCCGTTGCCTCGGTCTTCGCATCCTCTGTCGCACGCACATACTTTGTCCAACCTCTTTGATACGGGATATCCCCTTGCTGCTGCCACGAGATGAACGACTGCCACTCAAAACTTTATTGATAACTATCTTTTTTAATCTTTCCTTCTATTGAATGTTTTACAATACCCTCAAAATCAATCTCATAATGTTATTAAATACCCTCAATATTTCCAGAAGCTCCTTCAGCAACCTCTCAATGACGATCTTGCAACTGGAAAGCGAGGAATTGTGGAGATTGTGAATTCAAATTGCAACCAAAAACCAAAAAGGAGGATATAAGAAAGAAGAAAATGAAAAGGTGAATTTGAGGGAAGAGTTTTTAAAAAATGAAGATCATAATTGTTTTTAACTCTTATACAAGATATGATAAATAATGAAGAAGCAATCATTGTTGAGAAAGTGGTTGTGGAAGGAAGATGAAAAGACTCTAACGGAAGCAAAGACACGTGTGCATAACAGTGTCATTCACACTTACCACATCATCAACCTTGATAAAAATTTAATAAAATGGACCAAATTACATACATTTTAAAAAACCTTAAGACTAAATTAATTTTTTTAAAAACCATTATAATAAATTAAATAGTACCTTGTACCAAGAGTTTATCTTATTTACAATAAATATTGTTACGGTACATTCTTCAAGTTACCACCATAAAATATGGGAAAAAAATATTATCATGATAAAACATACATTAATCAATTTAAAATTAATATTCATTTATTAATTTTTTTCACGCTTTTTTATTTTTATCATATAAATTTATATAGCTCTTGTTTCTTCTAATACATTATTATTTTTATTAATATATTTTCATATTTTTTAATCTACTCGGAAAAATATATTTCAATATTTAATAATTTCACTTGTATTATTTTAAAATTACGATTTTAATGTAATAATTTTAATTTTAATTTATAGTAATTAATTTCATATATAATTTTTAATTTAATTCATTATTTAAAACACAATAATAAAAAAAATTACTATTATTATTTTTATTCACTATTAATTAAATATTTTTTGTTTTAAAAAAAATAGAAAATCATGTTAGAATTCAGTTTTCCTACCTCTTAAAGTCTCTTTGGTCTGTTTCGCTGGTGCATCCTAATCGCTGTCAGCCATAGCAGCACAAAAGACAAAAACAAAATTTCATAAACTATTTTGGATTTGTTACGCGTGCATCTCATTCTTCTTTCTTCGTAAGAACACACCATAAAAAAATTATAGTTTTTAAAAATTCTGATAAGGTTTTCTAGTTGTTTTTAAAAATTTGATGAAAAGGAGATAAATAATTTAATAAAGAAATTCAGAAATAATCCGACAAGAATTTGGTTCCTCAAGATACCTCTTCAGTATAGACAACCTTAATTATTTCACATTGCAAATCTAGTTACCAAAGAACCAAAATTTCAACGGGAATATCTGGTAAATAATATTGAGACAGGTTATTTACAGATTTTTTTTATATAGGTTTATTGCAAAGAAAAAATCTTTAAAATGGTCATATGAATTTTGACAGGAATTTAACTGTTTATATACCAAAATTTGAAAATAGCCAATTTGCTTGTGCATATGCATAAGATTAGTGTGTGCTAATGAGTGGACTGCTTTTATCTACAGCGACGTGATAGTTGTTGAGCATGTTAAATACAACCTTCACATCTTTCAAAAAAGTAAAAACTGTCTTATTTTCTCTTCCTTTTTTTTTTCTTCTGCTCCTTCTGAACAAGCCAGCTTCAATGGAGCAAGTGTACTATCACTGTGCAGGGAGGGAGGATGAAGAGGAAGAAGAAGAAGAAGAACTGCAAGATGATGCAGCTTTGAGAGGAAGACAATCCCTGCAACATGTAAAAAATGGTAGTATTACCACTGCTGAAGCACCTTCCTTTTTTTCTTTAGTGGGAGAACAACCTCTTCCTCAGAAGGAGGAAGTGCTTGATACTCACAAAGAACACAAAGAGCAACCTGCTCAAAAGGTTGAAGAAACAAATAATGTTGTTGCTGAAAATGGCAATAACTTTAACGATGATAGTGAAAGAGTTGGGATTGGAATCATACCTGAGATTGTAGAAAAAGCCTTAAATGGGGAGGCTATAAGCAGTGGTACCATAAATGTTGATGCATCACAGCATAAGAATAGTGTTTATTTTGACAAACAACAAGGTAACGTGTTATCTTTCTTGTGCTTCTTTTTATTCCACAACAGCAAGGTTTGTGGACCTCAATGTATCCCGTTTACTTTCTATAACTTGTCTCAAAAATAAAAACTTTTTAGCTAGGGCATTCTTCACTATAGGAGAGTTAACTATATTTTACCAAATAATATGAAGAATGTTATACTCCTGGGGGGCACACCTTGGACTTAAATAATCTTCCTTTTCTCTAATTTCTGGAATTAATTTTTGCCATTCCGATTTTGGTAATAGTAAGCATATCATCATTTTCTATGCGTGAAGGAATGTGGAAATGTCACCACTGCGCATGGACCAAGCAATTTGACAGTCCTTGGAATTTGCGGCGTGGGAATCTTAATGGCTACTCTGACTTGCTCATGAATGTTAAAACTATGATTCAACATGGACCATGTTTTGTGTGTGAAACTAAAGGTCAGTAGGTGCCAAGATTTCTAAGGCACATATTAGCAGTTAGCTCTGATCCTTGTTACTTCATAGTCTTCTCCAATTCCAATGGCATGGACTCTCCTTATTGACTTGGAGAGACTATGGACTTTACCTTGCAGCAGCAACTTTTTCTCGTGAAATTTTGCTAGTTACGCCACTTAATTTTTGACTAGTTGGGTTTAAAGGGCTTGTATAGTTGTTTGAATGTCTACATGAACCATGCCCCATCTTTGTTCAGATGTTCTCTAAGTGCAAGTTTTGACTTGGTTTTGGAGTTTGCTTAAACTTATGGTTAAAAAGATTCTTTCAAAAGTATTCTCTTGGTCAATACAACTCCAACCATGGTTTCATAGTCTGTACTAAGTTTGGGTAAAGGAGGAGGATTGTGATAGGCTTTTCATAGCTGATGTAATGCTCGGTGATATAGTCTTAAACCTGGCCAAATGGCATGCGTGATCTATATAGTAACTTCACCTGATAATGGAACAAGTTTGTTATTGCTATTCTTTGGGTCAATGCACTCAGTGGTGCTTGTTAATCATCGTAACTTTGGACATTTATCCAGTTACTTGTGTATTCCTCTTTTGGTGTAAAAGTTTAGTAGAAATATATAGAAAATCGGCTCAATCTATCATGAGGTATCCCATACTTGAACTCATTTATGATCTCTATAGTTATGTTCTAATACACTTTAGGAGTTACAAAAGCATGAGTGGAATTCATTGCAAACAAGTTAGGTTACAAAATTTTATAGTTTTTAATAAACTTCAGCTAATGATAAATGGTGTGTTAAGGAATAAGTACTCAACATTTCTCCCAGTTATATAATGCTAAGACAGTAACATTTCTCCTAGTTATATAATGCTAACACAGTAACATTTCTCCTAGTTATATAATGCTAAGAAAGTAACATGTGTGGCAATTTGGTATTGAAATGATTGTTTGTGGCATGCATGCAGGCAACAATTTTGATGGTGCAAAATCTGCTCTTCCAAAAATTCTTGGAGAGGAAGACTCTGGTATACTGGTCGGAAATTCCGACATTCAGTGTAGTCCATGCAATGGAGTCAACAACATGGAAATTGTTGATGAAAAAGTACCTTCCTCCGGAGCAGAGTTACCTTTACCGAATTCATCTGAAATACAGGCTGCTGCAACTGTAGAGATTTTTGGTGATGAAAGCAGTGCAAAAACATATCCTAACTTGACAGAAGAAATTGACCAGCAACTGAAAGAATTTGATGTTGAGGCAGTGTTGGCAAAACAAGAGACACATGACTTGTTTTGTCCTAATTGTAAGTCTTGTATTACTAAAAGAGTGATTCTCAGAAAGAGAAAAAGGACTACTCATATTCCTAACTCAGACACTAAAGCAAAACGTGACAAGTCAGCCATTGAGGTGGTTGATAGTTCTGTAGATCAAAGCAACCAAGGTGATCATGCAATTGCAACACCTGATGATGTAGGTAGAGTAGAGCCACCTGCTGATAATTATGAGCCCGAAAGAGAACCAGAAGTATTCAGATGTTTATCATGCTTCAGCTTCTTTATTCCTATGAGTAAGTTGATCACATTTCCTGTGCAAAATATAACAATATGGTCTTAGATTTTCAGTTTTGTTTATTTTATTGACTTTCTGGTTTAAATATTCCATTGCTAGGTATCTAGTTAGAAATATTGTAACATAGCATTCACATGTTTTGGGAGATGGTTAAGGATTATGGTGCTTATGTAATGATAATCTATTTGTGCTAAAAAATCTAGTTACTTTGGCAGGAAATGGATTCAAACTGTTCCCAAGTTTTGGTGGTAAGCCTGAAACTTCACAAAAACTTCCAGTTATACCTGCATCCAATGTGGAGAATCCTTCAGTTGTTGCAGCTTACAATTTAAATTGGTTCTTCACTCTGTTTACTTCAATTAAGGGAAGAAAAGCTAGTGCCCAAGGTAATTATTAATAATAATAGTGATGCTTTCACAAACATAGGACCCGCCCAGGTATTATTTATTATCGATGTCATTTTTTAAGGTATTTTTACAGTGGAACATGGGGAAAATTCTTTGACACAATCTTGATTTAATTTTAATTTGATGTTTGTTTAAACGTGATATTCATGCTTGCAATAGTTATTTTCAGGAAGCAAAAATATAAAACCTGCAATTTCTTATTCCTCTACATTCCCTGTGCCAACTTTCCCTTTTTCTCCCGTGGAAGATACGTGAACTGACAAATTTTTAGTAATGAGATCTTTCTGGTTTCAATTGAAAAGCCCATTTTCTTGACATCTTGGTGTAGGTGATGCTTCTATTGAAGAATCTAGAACAGATCCCGCTTCAATTGAAGATTCTAGAATTGATAATCCAGAAATTCCACTTGCTAATACACCTATAAGCCATGGAGGAGTAAATTCTTCGATTCCCTCAATAGTGAAGTCAGTTGTAAAGATTGAATCATGGATAGAAAAAGGCAAGAAATCCAATGCGGCACTGCAGAATAAGCCATTGGTTGAACAGAGTGATTCCCGCACACAAAGTTCTAGTGATGTGGAAGACAAAAGTCGTGATTCAGTGGTTGCGATAAAGACAGGTATGCTTCAAATTTAGTGATGACACGATTCCTTGATTTTGTTTTCACCTTGTAGCTTGTGAGGATAGAATTTTTCATTAACACTTTAAAAATGAAATAAATTTCTCTGTAGATTAAAACTAAGTTATGAATAAACTAATTTGTTTGAAGCTCTTTCAAATTAGCTTTTTCAAAGGACATTTTTTAACTTGTGAATTAGTCAATTTTATCTTATAGAGAAATACATTTCACCTTTCTTATAATTTTCAACCTAAAATAGTATTGTCCAACTCTGCGTGATGAATTTGGCACATAACAAAGCTTTTTGGAGAGGTATTTCCTTAGTCATACACAGGTTTCACTGTCATATGGTCAATCTTTGAAGACCATTAGTCATAAATGAAGCATTATGATTATGATATATATGAGTAATTTTTCTCTATTTTGGTGGAATATTATAAATTCCAAAACCTGCAAATTATCCTATTCAATTATGTTATGCGTGCAGATACTGATGCTGATATTGCCAAGCGTGATAGTGTTTTATTAGCAACTGTTGCTACTACTGAAAATGTGAGAGAGAAAAGTCGTGATCCGGTGGATGTGATAAAGATAGGTATGTTTAAAATTTAAGATGACAATTCCTTGGTTTTGTTATGATTTTTTTTGTCTTTTTAACAAAGAATTATGTTGTCTATCTATTCCTGATGAAATTGACAACATAAGTAAAGCTATCTGTTTGGAGAGGTAATTCCTTAGTAATTGTCTTTTGGTTGCATGTTGAATTGTGCGTGTAGATGTTATTGCAGATATGTCCAAGCCTGATAGTGTTTTAGTAGCAACTGTTGCTACCACTAAAGATCTTTTTAATGCTGAGAAACCTGCAAAAGATGCCATTCTAAAACCATATGAAGGGTCTCCAATCTTTGACAAGACACAGAAAGACGTAGAAAATCCACTGGAGATGGCTCAGGATAGTTATTCCTCTTTGATGAAAGAAACACAATCACCAGATCAATCATTTGGCAGTGAAGTAGTTGCAAATGATGTAGCTAGAGACAAACACAATTTCAGAGTAAATGGCTCGATTCCATCAATTCAAGATTTTAAGGAAGTGCATACGGGTATTGAAGGAGGAATAAAACCTTATGTTGCAAAAGAAAAGGAAGGTATGAAGACGAATGAACTCAAGTTAATAATCATTAAACAATAATTCTGACTCCCTTATCTTTTCTTTCAGTTCGTTCTTCTCATAAGAAATGTTAGGATTTTGTGTGTGTGTAAATAACCATAACTATGATTATGATGTTGTTAGTAATGTGAAGTTTTTGTTGAGGCAGAAGCATTTGAAACCTCAACGTTCCAGGCAGCATACGTTCCAACTGAAGGAGCTATTGTGACAGAAACACATACTGAAATCGATATTGGAGAGCAACCAGGGGCTGAAATTGGTGAGCACCAAGAGTGGGAAATGCTTAAAAGCATTGTGTACGGTGGTTTAGTTGAATCAATCACTAGTCTTGGGGTTGTGTCATCTGCTGCTTCTTCTGGTGCTGCTCCATGTAAGTGCTTCCATCTCTCTCTTACTGGGGGAGGGTTGATGGTCAATTCATTACATAATATAGTTATCTCTATATGTGTGAATTCTTTCCTTCTTAATCTTATTTTGAGTTGTGTGGTGATGCTAAAGTGCTTACAAATAAATTAATATTCATGTTTTATGTTTAAATAAACTAGATGCATCTTATGTCCTTAGATTTGCTCATGGTAAATGAAGCAAGTTTATTTAAGAGGGACTCTGCTGTTTTCCAGGTTTTATGAGATGGGGATCTGAAATTCTAGAATTGTTATTTTATATTTTAAAATTGATATTTAGATTGGTAAGAATGTGTAACTTTTGTTTTTCTTTTATGGCTATTGTAGTGAATATTATAGCATTGGGTTTGGCGAATATCATCGGTGGACTTTTTGTCATTGGCCATAATGTGAGTGGCCTTCCATTTGTTGCTTATTTACAGTTCTATTGGTTAAAGCTCACTTCTTTCTTTTCTATATTTGATGTGTACTGCATAGTATTGTTTATATGACAGTGCATGGCTGCATGATGTTAATGTCATAACTCTTTTCTTCTTTTCCCAGCTCATTGATTTGAAAAATGGTCATTCTGGAGGGAATCCACTACAAATGAATACACAACAAGATCGATATCAAGAACTACTTGGCCGTAGAGAAAACTTCACACTTCATGCTTTTCTAGCTGTTTTATCATTCTTAATTTTTGGTTCTGTCCCACTTGGTGTCTACGGCTTCTTTATTTCTAAGGACTACTATGGTGAAGGTAATATTGCAGCTGTGACAGCCACTTCTGTTGTGTGCATCATTCTTCTTGCTATGGGAAAAGCTTACACCAGTAGACCACCCAAATCCTATTTCAAAACAGTGCTGCATTATGTTAGCTTGGCACTTGCAACCTCGGGAATCTCTTACATAGCAGGTGATCTAGTTAAGGATCTCCTAGAGAAAATCAGTGGCTCGGAATCTGGTAATGTTCTTGCCATGCCCTTCTCAGACACAACAAGAATGGAACCAGCGTGGATGTCTTATTGAAGCTTATATTTAAAGGCTCCTCCTGCTGCTGCTGTTTCTGCTTCTAGCCCAATAAGGATGTTGAAAATATGTGGTATAGCATGTTAGAGTTCAGAGCAACCTTCTCATTTTTCTTGTTTTCTTGGATTCTTTTTAACACGTCAAGGAAAACACTTTCTTTTTGGATTTTTTATTTTTTCAGAAGAGTAGCTAAAAAGTTGTTTAAAAAAATTGAGAATGAGTACTTCGTTTGTGAATGGTTATGAAAAAAATACTTTAATAATCGTTTATAATTTTAATCAACTTTAATACTTCGTTTATTATTAATTAATTAGAGAAAGGAGAATGTGAAAAAGCTTGCTGAAAAATAACTCTTGCCTACAAATATAAGAATAGGAAAATAAGATGCATGGTAATATTATTTAATTCATGGATAAAATTAAAAAGAATTGAAAAAAAAGTAAGTGAAACGAATTCCCAACACTTTTTCATATTCAAATTTCTAACACATTTGTTCACCTTTCCAATACGATTTTGTTCCCACTTTTCAGCACCTTTCGTTCTCAAATTCAAAAAAGTGAATCTACTTCTATCCAAATCCTCATCATGGTTCCAAATTACTTACGTACTATATAGCCTGTATGTAATATCTATAATTTCTATTCTTTACATATGCATTCATTCAAAAATCATTATCCAAATAACCTACCAAAATATATCATTCATAATCCATAGATAATTTTAATTTATTTATAAATATTTATTGTTTTCTATGAATTTATGTTGTGATATAACTAAGGACATGGATAAAAGACTTCTAAAAGGAAATTAATATTAATTTTATCTTTTTTTAATTTTGAGTGATTTTTCTTTGTATATATGTCTAATTTTTATTTTATCTTTTCTTATTCCAGCCTTTATTAACTTTGTTTTATATTATATCTCTTAAGCTAGATCTACAATAACTATACTGCTTGTATATATTATTTCTCATATCCTTTGCTTTTCTTTTTTCTCTGATTTTTTTATAATATGGTATCATAGCTTTAATAAGAGCTCTCGTTGCTACATTTACCTATAGGTGAAGTTGTTGATCCCTCACAAAAAAATTATTCTCCTTACCATGTTAATTCATCTGATAATCATTCATTTTTCATTGTCCCTATTATTGTTGAGAGACCAAACTATCATCATTGGTCTTGTTTATTTCAAATGAGACTCATTTCAAAGAACAAGATAGGTTTCATTGATGGAACCATAGAAGCTCCCACTCATATTAGCTTATTGTTTCCAACATGGCTGAGAGCCAATATGCTGGTTGTTTCCTGGATGCTCAAGGTTGCTTCTCCACCCATCGTACAAAGCATCATCTGTATAGACAATGTCTTTGATATATGAAATGATTTAAAGGAGAGATTCTCACAAGGAGACATGATTCATATTTCTGATTGTCAAGAGATTATTTCTTCTTTCAAACAAGATTCTAATAAGGATGAGCAAAATCATGAAGGTTCAAAGACAAAATGTAGTTTCAACAAATTGGTTTTACTCTTGAGCTATGAAGCATAAACACAGATACAACACGAACATGGACACAAAGATACAGCTAAATTTTAAAGGATACTGGACATGACTATATATATATATATATATTAAAATGTAGTAATATATGTTGTTATATGAAAAAATCAAGAGAAACATTTATAAAAAATAATTTAAAAAAATATCTACTTATGTAAACCATAATGTTTGACTTTTACATTTCTTCATCTTCCACTACAAGAAAATCATGAAATAGAAACCAATATTTAGAGACAAAAAATAATTAGTTGCTATAGTTACTAAATTAGAAACCATTTTAGAGACTACACAAATTTTGGTTTCTAAAATAGTTCCTATTATTATTAAATGGTTTCTAAATTGGTATCTAATTAGCTACCAAAGTTTTAACTACCAATTATTTAGTTTCTAAATTTGGTAGCAAACTTGGTTGCTAATTAGATACCAATTTAGAAACGATTTAACAATAATAAAAACTAATTTAGAAACCATTTTTTTAGTTTCTAAAATGGTCTCTAATTTAGTTACTATAGCAACTAATTATTTTTGGTCTCTAAAATTGGTTTCTATTTCATGTTTTTCTTGTAGTGTTCATTAAAAAATACAACTTTTAATTCTGGTTCATCAAGAGATAAACTAGCAATATCAAGAATTCCATTGTTATTCAATGAAAAGTCATCTCCTGCAATATCCCATAATTTAGTTTTCTCTTCTTTGAAATTTGAGGAGTTTATTGAGAGAAGACGAAGATTACTATAAACAAATACTAGATCTTCTGCGCTTTTAGGTGTCATCTTATTTCTTTTTAAAGAATGTATAAAGGAGTAGGTACTCCAATTCCTCTCACAACAAGAAGAAGAACATGGTTGTCCAATTAGTTTAAGAGTTATCTTTTGAAGTGTTGGTGCATGAGCTCCATGAACAATCCACCATGATTTTGCATCCATTTGATCTCTATCCCTTAAAGAGTCAACATCGTAAAAATCTTCTCTTCCATCTGAAAAGTTTGCGAACTCTATATTTACCTGTCTCCTTACATTCGCATAATCAGAGTACCTCTTAAACATTTCTTCATTTCATGAGTAAGTTCATTCTCTTGATGAGGAACAAGTCTTTGTAAATCTTCATTTAAGAATTCATGACCATAATATCTGCATAAAAAATATATAAACATAAATTAACATAATATTATGTACTCAATAAAATATAATTATAAAATAATTAACTATATTGTATTACTTGGATTTAAATAATGAGCAAGACAATGAAGAAATGTGTTACTCGTAGTCCAACGATCAATTAATATTAAGTTTACTATCCTAAAAAATGATATGTTCAACTTCTGTCTTTCTTTCATGTTGGTATATGACATTTCTCACATTTCATATACTAAATGAAGAGTAGCCATATCCGTATTTGTTTTTTTGAGAAAATCATAAATAGGGCAGTAAAAACAAGTATGTAATCAACATTCCTCCAATTATCAGTCAACAAAGTTTTTTTCACAAATTGTGCACTATCTAGCTCTTTGTAAGAATACCATTCATCACTAATCACCATCTCTTAGAGTCCTTTTTCAAACTTCTAAACTTTTTTAGCATGACTATGGTTGAAACAAATCTTGTTGAAGCAACAAAAAACAACTTCAATGAGTTACATTTATTGAACATTGATAATTTCACAGAGTACCCATAATAAAAATGTTATTTAAAAGATTAAAAATAATAATTAAGATTAAAATATATAACATACTTTTGCATAAACAAAAATTAAGGTGTACCACTAATCATGGAACCTTCAAACAAAATTTTTGATGGATTTATGTCATATTTTTAGCCCTCCCCTCAAAACTAAAATATTTTTTTCTTCTACTAATTTGTGTGTGTTATTATTTTTTTCCTTCCAAACTAGTTTGGGCTGCACCAATGTTATTTTTTTTTTCTTTTTTATTTCATTTGGGCATAGTCCAAAATCTATATTGGCACATTCTCCCTGCACCCAACACATTTTAACTAGCACCCAATCACCTATTAGTAAAAGACAAATATACCCTTAATGAATTTCAGAATAGTATAATTGTGATATGCACCCAATTTCCTGCACCAACCCTATTCTTCTCTTCTTCCATTCCATTGTGCGTGAAGCAGTGCCGCAGCCATTGTGAGCCACCGTGAGCAACCTTGTTGTCCAACCACCGCGAGCTACCTTCTTCTCCATTCTTCTGCAGCCACCGTGACCTTCATTATCGCAGGCAGAGCACCAAAGCTTCTGAAGTCGAAGGTACGACATGCTTCCGAATTTTTTTATCCTTAAGTTAGTTGTGATTTGTGGATTTTTTTATTCGTAAGTGAGTGGGACTTGCGGATATTTTTATCCGTAAGTGAGTTTTGAGTTGCGGATATTTTTATCCATAAGTGAGTTTTGATTTCCAGATATTTTTATTCGTAAGTGAATTTTGACTTACGGATATTTTTATCCATAATAGGGTTATGTGTTGCGGATATTTTTATCCGAAATTTGTTGTTGTTCTGTGGATATTAATATCCGTATTAGTGTTGTTATTTTGCTTGTATGGATTAATTTATATGTTCTTTTATGCTATATGTGTTATAAATTTTTATATATGTTGGATTGAATGTTAGATGGTGAGGACTAGAGGTGGAGGAAGTTCTAATTTGGACCGT
>Ga0123342_1006505_pt1 | contig 16149 bp, 6 predicted proteins | sample Turbeawhitnodule_FD_89960 | JGI IMG/M metagenome (GOLD analysis project Ga0123342, IMG submission 89960) | Root nodule microbial communities of legume samples collected from Mexico - Turtle bean Mexico white nodule | ecosystem: Host-associated > Plants > Roots > Nodule | place: Mexico: Nepantla... | reverse complement strand
ATCTACACTCCCCCTAGCTTCCCTTACTAAGTTCACACCCCCCTAAGCTACTACTATTTCTAAACTACAAACTAAGGATGCTTTTACAAAAGAGGTTTCTTATGTTTCCCTCTAAGCACCTTCTTAAAGACTATTCTATATATTTCTACTAAAGAGAGATATTCAAAAAAGAAGCCTTTTATTTGAGAGTTTGTAGACTTCTTTATCTTTAGGCTTGATCTTCTCTTTGACTTCTTTTAATTTGTGAGAAAACTAGAAGGAAGAACTTCGAATGTGTAGGTGAAAATCCGCTTCCTTCATCAATAAAATCCTCTCCTATTGGATATCCATCACCATGGCTCTTCTTCAGATGGGGAGTAGATGATTTGGGTCCTTTCCCAGTTGCAGTTAGACAATTTAAGTTTATTGTGGTAGCTAATGAATATTTTACAAAATGGATGGAAGTGGAGCCTTTGATGAATATTACAACTGAAAAGATAGTAAAGTTTATTTGGAAATCTATAATATGCAAGTTTGGTGTACCTCGGGAGTAGGTGTCGGACAATGGTGTTGATCAAGAGTGATCAAGTGCTTTGAAGAATCCAAATCCAAGGTGTTTGATGAAAGGCTGATGTTGTTGTTGTGTTTGGGTGGGATTGGGGGTAGATTTCTATGTAATCCACTCCTTGTTTGAATCCAAATTTGATTGGACTTGAAAAGCTTTTTAAAATGAAATGTTTTTCAACTAAGTGAAAAACAACAGGTTGTTTTATCGAATCAACCGGTTGTTTTGTTCTTAGAAGGTTTTGAAAAAGGTTTGACTTGGTTGACTTTGCTGTTAAGCCAAATCAATCGATTGTTTCGATAAATCAATCGATTGTTTCTTTGAAAATCCTAACAAAATTCAGTTTTGATTGGTGAATATGTTTTAAATAATTTCTAACTGAATATGCTCCTTCATTAAATGCTTTGAATAATCTTTGGAAAATATAAATGGTTTGTTTATGTTTTCAAACAAGTAAGAAAAACAGTTTTGAGAAATTCAGTTGAACAGTTTTTTATTCTAAGATTTCAAGATTCACATTAAGCTTTGGATTTTTCAAGTGTGTGGAATAGGATTGGGGTGTTCTGATCTTTAAGCTTTGTAATTCCCAGAAGTATTCAAATCTCTTCTTCCTTGATCACTGTATTTCTGGAATTTGGTTGTAAGTGCAGAATCAGAGGGCTCTGATTTCTGTGGTTTGGTTTGCCAAAAGGAGTGTGTTTCTTGAAGGGTTCAAGGTCACTCTTTTGGTGGTTTGTGTGTAATCTGGTTTTGATTGCATAGTGGTATACCCAGTGGTTTCTGGGGACTGGATGTAGCTCTTGGTTTAAGAGTGAACTAGTATAAAACAGTTTGTGTGATTCTCTCTTTCCTTATCTCTTTTAAATTCTGGTTTTTGTTTAACTAATATAAACAACCGATTGTTTCGAGCAAACAACCGATTGTTTCGAGGAAACAACCGATTGTTTTTTTGTTTCTTTACTGATTAATGCTTGAGTTCTTGGCTAACTTGATTCCTGTTCTGGATTTATACATAAAGTTTCATTGAACCTCAAAAAGTTTTCAAAAACCCCCTTTAAACAATTCACCCCCCATTTGCTTAAGGCCATTTATTCTAACAAATGGAACTCATCAAGTTAAACATTAAGATACCGATCCAACAAAGTTAAACATTAAGAAGACTATGCACTGCATGAGGGAAAAACCCTTAGTTTAACTAGGTGAAGAATCGACCTCGTTCAGTTCTAAATATAAATTATTAAGAAGACCATGCACTGCATGAGGGAAAATCTCCTCAGTTTAACTGGGTGAGGTACTGATCTTGTTTGGTTCTAAATATAAATTATTAAGAAGATCATGCACTGCTTGAAGAAAGTCTCCCCAAAATAACTAGGTGAGGTACCGACCTCGTTCGATTTTAAATTTGAATTATTAAGAAGACCATGCACTGCATGAAGGAAAATCTCCTCAGTTAAACTGGGTGAGGAACTGACCTCATTCAGAGTGTAGAGTGGGAGATGATGAATTATTAGAATAAACTAGTTCATTTGCAATCAATACAAGTGAGCGAGATGAATGTAAATTCGATGTGAAATTTTGTAAAGAGAGGTAGCGGGTATATGTGTGATGAAGTTAAAGTTTTCCTAAAGGCACAGTGGGTAATAGAATAAATATTTAAAGACGACACTACTAAAGTTTGGCAAAAGAGAAGTAAAATAGATAAACATAAATAAGCTAGCAAAGTTTAGCAAAAAGGATAGGCAAAGTCATGCTGAAGGTATTACTCCTCCACTTTTTTCCCGTCCACGAACACTTTGAAGGGAACGAACTTTGATTGGTCAAGGTCAAGGTAGAGAGCTCGGAATTGTTCCAAGGTGCCACTAAAGCCATCCACAAAGCCATGAGAAATCTCGTCTTTGGCAGCGTCCAGAGATTGTTGTAGTTTGAAGTGAGCATCATCTTTCTCTCGAGTAATCTTGCGTATCTGAGCTTCTAGAAGTGCGGTACTTTTCTTTGTCGCTGACAAGTTTTCTTCAAGTTGATGCATGTGGGTTTCAAAAAGGTGTGTTTGAGTTTGATGAGTTTGAGCAAGAGTGTTGAGATGGTTCAAAAAGTCGGCAAGGAAGTCAACTTGGGAATAAAGGAGGGTTTCCCACCTTTATATGATTGGCCGCCAGAGGTTGAATGCTGGTGAGAAGATTGTTATGGTTCTAATATTGTGCGCTTGAGCTTGGGATGACCACGTTCCAAGCATGTTCGTTTGAATGGAATATTGGTAGTATTTTCTTAATCAATAGTGATTGTGCTGGAGGTGACCTTCTATTTGTTTTTCGTGCGATGCGCCATTTCAGCTCTACTCAGCGACATCATGTTCTATGCATGCATGACACATGAATACTTAGGGCACCCACACGACAGATGGCCCCAGAGACTTGGTGCACAAGTTGGTACCCAAGCAACCACTCTGTTAGTCATTGCACTCCAGTTAAGAGAAGTTCTGTGGGCCAGATACGTTAAGATTATGTAAATAGTGGCGCAAGGATGTTCCCCAAGTAACCCTAGACAAGGGTAATAATACAAAGGTAAACCCTAGTTTCAACCTATATAAAGGGTGCTAAGAGCCCTAACAAGGTACATAGTTTCTAAGACTGAAACTACTTTATACACTTGGTGTTTCTTTGCCCTAATAATGACTTGAGCGTCGAAGTGCAAACGGCCGTCAAGGCGCCTTTTGTCTTTGCAGGTGAGAGATTCTTTGATCAAGGAAGAACGGTTCTCAGGCGGAGATAGAAGGGACAGTGGCTGCCGTTCGAGTCAACCGGCAAAACGAGTCAACCGACAGGAACACTCCTCATTGTTGGGCTTGGGCTTCTTGGGCTTGGGCCTCATCTTTTGAAAAAGACTAATAAGAAAAACTTTAGATGTTTTGGCCCTTGTTCATTCCTCCTATTAATAGCATCTTTTGGATTCTCATCAGAAATGAACACCGAGTTTGGTGAATGAGGTTTCATAAGAGAAGCCGAAAGGTTCCTCATTTCGGCAATCTTTGCAAACAGGTTCATCTGGGTTACAGGGAACGACAACAACTCAACACTAGAACGACGCGAAAAACATCGCATTTGGCCTAGGAATATATAGAGGTATAGTCCATTACGAAGAATGTGAATAAATGCAACAGAGGTTATGAAGAATGGAACTTGGCGGAACGCAAACAAGTAGGAAGGCAAATACATACAATATAAGAGGGAATAAACAATGTGAACTAGAAAAGGAAAGCATTACTTACCTGAAAGTGTGATTGCAAGATAAAGAGGAATGGAGAATAAAGTGAATGAGTGGAAGCTAAGAGAGTAAGACTAATGAGTAGGGAACCATTTCAAAATTAACGAATTAGGTGTTGACACGTGGATGGAGATAGCAACATTTAATTGTTAGAATTAATGGCTTAAACAAGAGGGGGGTGAATTGTTTGTCAAAAGATTTTTGCAAAGATTGAATAAGAATGAAGCTTTATCAACATTCACAGATTAAGCAATCAAGGAAGCCAATCAAACAATGTAAAAGAAACTGTTTGCAAAATTTCAATTGGTTGAAACTTCGTTTTAACCGGTTGTTTATGGCAGCAGCAAAAGCAGAATTACAACAAACAGTTTATAAGGAGTGAGAGAGAGATTACTCAACCAATTTATACTGGTTCACTCAACCTTGAGCTGCATCCAATTCCCAAAAACACCACTGGGTTCCACTAGTAACCAATCACAGATTGCAACTCACACAAACACAAATAGGTGATCTTGATACCACAAGAACCACTCACCCTCTTTGCTATACACACCCTTAGTCAGAACACCCTCTGACTTTACAGGATTTCCACACACTTCACAAGTTTATAAAAGAACAAATACAACAATCATGAAAGGAACAGATTACACTTGAGTTTACAAGAATCACAGAGCTCCTATGATCAGACCTTGAACCAGTGCACAACTATTTAGCAATCTTGCAAACCCTTGAAAAACTTTTCTAAAAAATCAATCTCAATCTCACTGTATTTGATATTTATCTTGTATTTTTGTTTCAAAAAGAAAAGTCTTATTTATAGCTCTCAAAACTAGCCGTTCTAGGCAACAATTATGAGCCAAAACAGTTTTGATTCAATTGCAAAACAGATTAACAGGTTTTTGAAAAGCAACCGGTTAAAAAGTCGTTTTAACCGGTTGAATTGGTTAGACAGTTATTTAACCAAGTCAAAAACAGTTTTAAAACCTTCAAACAAATTAAGTGACAAATAACCAATTATTTCGTGGTTTCAACCAATTGCTTTTTTCTTTGTTTAGAAAAACACTTTTCTCTTTTAAAATAGATTGAGCAAGCTTGTGCAAGGGACTAGGATTGATCTTTACAAGAATTCTAAACAACCTAGACTAAGCTCAAACCAAAAGCAGCACAACTTCAACCTTCATCATAGAGTTGAAACATCAAAGCTCCCATGTTCTACATTAATGACCGACGAGACATGTGTGTAGAAGTAATGATGGGACATGAGAATCAAGAATGTTTGCTCGTGCAAAACTAGGACTCGTGAATATCGTCATGAACCAACCTATATATTTGGGCAGTAGAGAACTCAGTGGAGGCCTATTAAGCCTCTTTGACTCACGCTTGAGGCTGAGGGGCTGTGAGGTCATGGACCGACCTAGTTAGGATATCGTAACGTTTGGAGGCCTGTTAAACCTCATTGGCTCATGCTTGATGCTGAGGGACTGTGAGGTCATGGACCGATTCGGTTAGGATATAGTAACGCCCTGATACTGAGGGACTAATGATGATACTTTAAGAATCTCCATAAAGAGCTTTGAAGGAGTTAACGGAGGAGGGTTACGAGAATTAATGAAGGAATTAAGTCAGGAAAGACCGTTACAAAGAGGGATAAACGTTGAGCTCTCTATAAGGGAGAAGGGAGACTGAGCAGAAGACATAACACGAGAACGTGAAAGCACTGTTTCCTGATTATCTTTGATGCTCTAACTAAGAGTCATTTGTCTTAGCTAGAACAAAAAGTTTGACTTACTATGACAATTTTTTAAATGACATAGAAAGTCACCTGTATCTATGTCGCTTTGTGTAACCGTCATAAAAAGTCTCATACAACCATTATAAAAAATCTTGTTTCTATTAGTGCATCAAAGTCCCGTCATTTTTCAGCATATCATGAAGAAATTAACTAATTTTTGAAGTCCAGGAACCATATTGTAATGCCCTTTACAAAATTTTAATTGACAGTTGAACGTAATCGGAACACACAATTATAAAAGCATAATTGGATTGATAGGAGTTTTTGTGTTATATTAAAGTCCCTTTGAACCATCAAAAATAAAATATGCATAACACATATCTAACTCTAACTCTAGTGATATATTAAGACTTATGAAACAAAATATATATAATAAAGTAGTTTAAAACCACATTTTATAAATCGACTGTCTTTTTGAAACCACCAAATATAGCTATTACAATTACTTTAAAAATGGTTAGTGTTGATAACTGAAACTAATATTGAAGCACTTTGCAAGTAATATATCCATTTAATAAGCATTTAAAAATCCAAATAAAATAAGTACACTAAATCATAACATATAAATAATTGTGACTTCAAACCCTACACGCAAAAATGCTTATATTGAAGAATGTAGAAACATGCGAACGAACAACCTCCTTAAGTTTACGACCTTTCTCCTGCCAAAGAGACTGTAACGTAAAATGTGCATCATACCATTCAAAAGGAGTAAGCATTATATCATTGCATTCAAGTATATTATAATTTTGCATGTCCATTATGTAATACAATATAAATTATTCTAATTTATAATGTTAAATCTGTTCAATTTAAACGCATCAAATTTAAAAAGTAATCCAACAAATACTAAAAATAGTTCTATGTTTAAATTATTAGTTTTTCATCTAAATATTAAAAAAATTATTTACCGTGATGTCAAAACTTTTGTCTACCAATTAACTCAATGAGAAAAGACTATCTTTACTGAATTTTTAATATCTTCTTAAATTAATATTAAACATAAGTTTTATATTTATTAATTAGTATTTATATCATATTGAATGTCATGAAATTAATTGGTGAGTTATTATTATTGTTGTTAATTAGAATCATATTAATTATTATTATTTCCACCTTCTTTTTAAGGTTTTAAACTTTAAACCTTAATATGATGAAATTCTGACGTACAACATGATATAAAAAATATTTTAAAGCATTGAATTATTATTTTTTAAATAAAACATGATAAATTTATAAGGTAAAATACAATGGAATAAATTAATAAAAAAAAGTTTTTAATTTAATTTTATATACTTAATTATAACATATATATATAAAATACAAAATAAAATAAAATAAGATATATTAAATAAAATGAAATATATTAAATAAAGTGAGATTATAATTTTAAAATTGATAGACCCAATTAACAGTGGCAGTCATTTAGTACACATAGGCCCCACCCAATTACTACTTTTATATATTAAAGTACAATTAGTTTTAATTAATTAAATTTCACATAACTCAGGCACAATTAGCATTGACAGTTATAACTACATTTAGTACAGCTAGGCCCAATGATCGCTTATCTATATTAAATTACAATTAATTTTAAATTAAAGCTTTAAATTTCACACAACCCGCACCTAATTCGCATTGCATTGTTTAAAAAAAGATAAATTTAGTAGGAAAAATACAATGAAATAAATTAATAAGCAAAAATTATAAAAAGTTTTTATATCAGTTGTCTACTCTTATTTATAACATAATAAACTACAGTATGCTGAAGTTAGACAAAATGAGATTTATTAAACCAACATATTACTTTCAAATTGAAATTTTATACTAACACAACCTATAATAGTGGCAGTTTGCAACTGTATTTAGAACACATAGGCCCAATTAACAGTTTTATATATAATAAATTATAATCAGTTTTAAATTAATTAATTTAGAATTTATTTATAAAGAATCTTTTCATTGGTATAACATGTTAACATTTAGTATGTTCTTAGAATCTTTTATGAATAGATATAGTCTATTTATGTTTTTTTAACATATGAGTTCATGGGATAATATTGATGTCAGCATAGTTAAGATGTCAAGTTAAATAATGATATCTAATAAGTTTTTATTTAAATTTGACAGAAATTCGAATTAGCATTGGTAGTTGTAGCAGCATTTAGTGTACACACTTTTATTTATTAATTTACAATTAGTTTCAATTAAAGTTTAAGTTTCACACAACTCAATTAGCACTGTATTGTTTAAAAAAAAGCATGATAAATTTAGTAGGAAATAAATACAATGGAATAAACTAATAAGCAAAAATAAAAAGAAATTTGTATATAAATTTTCTTATCTATACATAATAAAATTGAAGGATATTAGTTGGATTTTTTTAAGAAAAAAACAATTTTTTTTACTAGAAGAAGAAACCGAACACATGACACAACTGAAGCAACTTCATGGATGCTCTATGCAAGACACATGCACAACTTAGAAAAAGAAAATTAAGGTTAGGTTGCTTCTCTCACACACAAGTAAAAAATGGAGTATTTGGATCACTAATTTAGAAATAGATAACAATTACATAAACAAGGTAATGCAAACTAAAATTAGGTTGTTTGGGCTGCTGCAAAATTTGAGATTTTGACAAGGGATACATAAATAACGTAATCGAATTTGAAATTCAAATTTTAAATTTTAAATCTGAATTGAATTATAATGAAGTTTAAAGTTTTTTTTTAGTATTTATATGTGTTAGATGCTCTTCATCATATAATAGAATATGCAAAATGTTTAAAGATTTTTTTGGAGTACTTTTCTTTACAAGATGATATTGCTATTTCTTTCTTCCATGAAGAAAAAATTGGAAAATACAAATGTGTTACGTTCATGTACAATAGTACCTTTTAACTTTATGAAAAGTTCTACTCAAGTCAAATACTATTTTAACATAATTACATAATATACATATATATATATATTATATATATTTATTATATAATATCTTAATATTAAATTAAAATTATATCTCATAAATATTATCTAATTACATTTTTTACATATTCTTTAATTAAAATTATATTATACCAATATTACCCAATTACACTATTTTAAATCAAATATCATCAAGTGATAAAATACAAATATAATTATCAAAAGTAAACTAAAAACATTTTAATTCCATATCAACACTAGAAGAAATCATCAAGCCCACACTCTTTAATATTTTTTTGGCAATTACTTCCTGCACCCAATCAATTGCTTCCTACACCCGACGAACTTTTTAAAATTTCATTATGTGCTTGACTTTGTTAAACACTCCGGATATAAACATCTGTAAGCAATTAACATTTGCAGTTGAAGCTTCCGGACACTTATGTCTGTAGTAGAGAAATGTGTTATGAATATCATTATCCATAATTGGGTTTTGTATTCCGGATGTACATATCCGGAATTGGGTTTTGAACTCTGGATGTACATATCCAGAATAGTTAACTGTGTTCTGGATGTGGGTATGCAGAAGTATATTCTTTGACTTATGGATTTCTATATTCGGAAGCTAAGTGAATTTTTTTTCCAGCATTCTCAATGGATACAATTGCCTTAGAGGAGAAATGTGAACGAAAGAATGGCAAGACGACGTTGCCCACTATATTTAGTGTGAAAACGAAGGTGGCGGTGCGGCTGCTGCGCGAGCACGAAGGTGGCGGTGACAGTTTGCTGCGTGAAAACGAAGGGTGCTATGATTGGATGCAGATTTCTCCCTTAACCTAATTTCAATTTCATTAAGGACATTTTTGTATTTTGACTAATTTCATTAAAGGTATTTTTGTATTTTCACAAACATGATTGGATGCCATTCAAATTGATTGGGTGCAGGGAGAATCAGTCTAATTTTTTTTCCAATACCTTGAAGTAAGCGTTCACTGCATCCAATACTCTACTCTCTTTTTTCATACATCCAAATAAGCGGGTTGCTTCTTCCTACACCTATATTCTTGTGACACATTCATAACTTTTTTTTATTCTACAAATGTCCTTTTTTTAAAAAGTTAGAATATTTGAAGTTTTGGTTGTGGAAGTGAGTAGTGTTAGTGTGTGAAGACATTGGTGAAGACGGAGGTTGGTTTCTACTATTGACTTGCAAGGTGGTTGGCGATAGTTTGTGGTGGTCGTGGTAGTTAGAGGTACACGTCTATGATGAATTTCTGATCTCTGTACAATTTTTGGTGTGGTGTAGTTTATATTTTAGATTGTGTAATTTGAAGATTCAGATTATATAATCTATAATTAATTGAAATATGTGTGTATTCTTTTGGATTGTGCAATCCGAACTATTAAAAAATCATTAAATAGAAATAAATTTTAAAGACAAAAAATAATTAATTATTATATTGACTAAATTAGACATTATTATTCTAATAAAAAATTAAAAAAGAAACATTATTTATTTTAATTTAAATAGGCAAATTTAGGGCGTAAAGATCTATATAATTTACTTTAAATTTTATTTAAATATTAAAGTTTTATTAGAATTGAAGAAATTATATAACAATGAATACAAGTTTAATAACTTTTACATATTAACTATTCCTAACTCATTTGATTGGCAGGAACTAGTGGGTTGAAACACTTAACCTAACCCTCAAGCTTTTGGAAAATTTGTAGGCTTCTTAGTTAAACCTAAACTATTTTATCACTTCTATTTTTCGTTCTCTTACATTTATGTGTCTTTTATTTTGTATTTTCTTATTGACTTGACATCAACTTTGGTGTTGTTAACTTCAACTTAATTGTGATGTACTTCACTTTACTCATCAACTTTATTGAAAAACGTTACTAAACCAAAGTCCAAACATCATTAGTTGAACAATTTTTTTACTAATATTATTAAATTTTCTTCTAGCAAGATGAATCACTTTTGTTTCTTATAAGAAGTTAACCTTTATCAATATAGTATAAAAACGTTACTGATTAATATTTTTAATTATTAAATATTACTTAATATTAAAATAAATTCACGTTTAATAATAATTAATTATTTTTTTTATAAAACTGTAAAATTTAATAAATTTAAGTTATCTTATTCAAATAAAAATGAAAAAAATTCACATTAATATATTTAAATATTCTAAAAATGATGAAATTCCTATCCAAATAGCTTTATAGCCCGACAGAAAAGTAAATAATTAGTTGATAATGATCCACCCTCCAAATTATGTCTCATTGTACTATGTCTTCCCTCGTGGTTTGTTTTTGAGTGACCAAAATAAGAGGGACACACATACAAAATTTGAACTGATTTGATTTCTTAACTTCTTAGTGAATGTATTCGTATTACTGCTACATGCAGATTTATATTTAAATGTATATATTAATGCATGAAAAAGGCCTCTTTGATAATTTCATGGATATTCTCCTAACAAATATTATTTTTAAATGTTTAAAAATTTATAAATATAATCGTATCTAATTCTATTTATTCTAAAAAAATTGTTTTTTCTAAATTTTTACATTTATAGTATTTTCTTTATTATTACTATTACCCCACTTAGTTTAATTTTATCATTGTAAAAAATTATGGAGAATATTAACTAAGATTGTTAAATTCTAAAAAAGAGAAACGTTAAGATAAAATTATGTATTTTTGAGATTATTTATATTGAGAAGAACAAATCAATAGAATCGATGAGATTTAATATCCTCTAATAAAAAAATATGATACAAAAATAAATAAAAATGTTTCTAATAATATTTATGTAATCTAAATATTCTTGGTTATATAAAATCAATTTCTTATTTTAATACTTATCACATACACTCTCAAGATGAAACATATAAGTTGTATGTGTCTAACTTCTGCAAATATAACCAATATAATTAATTCTTGGTTTTTTTTAAGGAATATGTCAACCAATTGTTCATTCAAGTTGACAAATTTAGTGGTAATTTCTCTAGACTCCAATTTTCTCTTATAAAATGACAATTCACCTTAATATGTATTGTCATCTCATGAAAGATAAGATTAAAGATAATGTTTAGTGTTTTTTTTATTGTTAAGGCACTAGATGATTTAACACTCATTAGACAATCTCATGATAAGAGAGTCTATGAGTTTGATGATAACAAACATTATAAAGAGTGTGATTATTGTCATTTAGCAGTCAAATTAAAAAGATTTCAACATAGATCGTCTAACGAGGTGATAGATCGTCTAACGCCAAAGAGATGATAGTATAAACAAGGTTAGATTACCCCACGTCTTCTTTTAACAAATCCAATAGTGAATCCAATGAAACCAATATTCAAACTATTTCCAACCAATGAAAGTTAGCAATAACAGTAAAGTAAATGGGGGTTTGTGATTGTTCAGTAGGAAAATATAATAAACGTTGTAAGATGAATAAAAACCAGGTGACTCCCAAGTTCTTCCACTAATAAATTTTTCATAGATTATCTAAAGATTATCATCCTTCAATTCTCACATAGGGTTAAACTAAATCAAACATGCGTTAATCCAATTCAACCAAATCTTGTCATCAAAGCATGCATATATTGATGTATTCAACATCCCACTTGTATCCATGCGTCTATTTATGAGATGTTTCTCTTTTACCTCTTGAATCACGCGAAAATAGATTAATTAGAACAATGTGAACTAACCAAGAAATCCAAATTAGAGAAAATAATTGAACCCTCAACATGTGTTCGAGAACCTTTTACAAAACTAGATTTCAAAAAGATCAAAAGGTTAAAACAAACTGGTATAGAGAATTGAGAAACAAAACTTTTATTGATCAAAATATTAGAACTCAATGGGTAATTACAAGGGAATAAACCCAAAAGATTTAGCCTTCCATGCGGGACGAAAGGAAAATAAAAATAAATCTAGATTTAAGAGTGTTAATCGACTATGAAAACTCGATGAAATGCGCTAGAACGTAATGTCTTATTCTTCCTCAGAAGTCACTTTTATAATCTTCTTTTCTTTGCACAAAATTGAAATCAGAATCCGCCTCAGGATATTGTTTTACAATTATCAAATGTTTCATTTCTCTCTTTCAAATTATGAAGTAAATATCTTCTTTCTAAATAAGTTCTAGATCTTGTTCTTGCTTTTCTTCCAAATATTTTGTTTCCAAACTTTGTTTAGATTTGCACATTGGTTATACTTAAATCCAGCGCTGCTGTAAGAGATATTTGAAAAGATTTACTTGAACAATATATTTGAAGGAGATTTGCTCTGTTTTTGGTGCATTTAACATGGGATTTTTAATTTAAAAAATTTGAGAGAATATCCTTGCAAAAGATTTGTTTCCAATTATGTTTCTAAGATATTATAAATTTAATTCTCTAATTCTTTAACTCATATTTTGTTTCCCATTTTTTATTCAAAGAAGAAAATTGGATTTACACATGATTTACTCCTTTCCAATGGTAGATGCTTCATTTAGACCGTCTAGTCAGACGCTTCTATCAGACTATTTAGTTAAATTGTCTGCTCTGAGAAATATTGCATCATCTTCTGTAAGTAAAACGCAAGATTAACCAAAATAATAGTTAATGTCAAAATAAACCCAACTAGATGAATCCTGATTAAAACAATGGATTTATTTATGATTATAGTCCAATAATCTATTATTAAAGCTTTAAAGTAGGAATAAAATTATGCTCACCAGAGTACTAAGATTTCTAACAAAGTTACTATTGTGCAAACTTAGACAAAAACACATTACACGGTCTATTAAAATTAAACTTGTTAGACGGTGCTGCAATGTTAAAATTATTAGAAAGTTTCTTTGCTCAAATGACTATACTCAAAATCTACAACTTTAACACATTAGATGGTCTCACTAAGCAAAAACCTACTAGACAGTCTAACAATAAAAATCACGTTAGACAGTCTTGTTAGACAGTCTTTAGAGGATCAACATACTAAATGATTCCAAAGAACATGACGAGTAAGAAAAAATAATGTTTATGAACTCATTAGAAAATCACTGCATCTCCTACATGTTAGACAATCACTTTATCTACTACACGTTAAACATTCTAACGTTTCAGGGAGTTTCTAAAATAAATCTCAGTACTCCTATAATATTTCTCATGTTGCTTGATTATTTTCGAACTACATTTGATAACATTAATTCATACAAATCAAAATTTTCATTGAAAAAAATTGGTAAATTATTTTTGGAAAGTTTTCGTATTCTAAACGTAAAACATAACAATTTGAAAACTTAATATCCTGGTTGTTAATGCCTTAAATGAAATATATCTTCTACGATGATTATAAATTATTCTATGAACTAATAGGCCTAAATGATCAAAATCAAAACAATATTAGAAAGTTTTCAAATTTATATGGTTAAATTGGAATGTTTTTTTTTTAAAGTAGAGGTATATTCAAATCAATCTTAAATGGTTTTTTGAAATTATATTTTAATGAAATAAATCATGGTTAAAGTATGATTGTTTTCAACGTCTAAAACTTATACTTATAATGTTTTTGAAAAATATATACAGTGAAATTTATGGAATAAAAGGTTTTTATAATATATGATTATAAAATTTATAGAATATGATTAATATCCATTTGTTTAAAGGAAGATTATTATTGATTATGATGTTAAAATTGTTTTTAGAAATTGCTTATAACACTTGAGACGCGTAAAAAAAAATGAAAGTTAAAGCTTCCTTTTAAAGCATTTAACAGGAAAATGTAGAAGATTGACTTGTGTAGACATTGAGGGAAGAAAAATCAAGCCTCAATGATTAAATATATATAGATGTAGAAAGATTTCAAAGTTAAAAGAATGGTCAAGACACGCTGAGACCTTCAGATAAGAAGATTTCTTTTTAAAACGTATAATATGAGAAAGATGAAATATAAATATGAGATTTATGGAAAGCTCAAGTACAAATGTGTTAAGCTTTAATGTTCCCTGCTTATTTTAGAATGCCAAAAACATATTTTATTTTAGATACCACCAAACTGTCCTTAGATTATGCCAGTTCTATACTAAGGAAATATCTCAGGTTTTCAAGATATTTTGTTTAAAACTTTTGAGTAAGATAATATTTTAGTTATATAATACCCTCCTTATTACTACCCATGATAACAATGTCATTCCCATATACAATGGGATATAGAGATCCTTGGGGAGAATGACAATAGAATAGACAATGAACAACATCATTTTGTATCATTTCAAACAGTTGAATGACAATTTGAAAACGTCCATTTCATGCACAAGGTGATTGCTTGACTCCATATAGGGACCTATGTTGGTAACATACCATATTAGATGACTCACCCTAAGCAACAAATCCAAGAGGTTGCTCCATGTAAATTTTTTCATGTAGGTTACCATGTAGAAATGCATTTTTTATGTTAAGTTAAAACAAAGTCCAATGGTGAATAGAGGCAATGGAAAAAGAAGTCTAATTGATGTCATTTTGGAAATAAGAGAGAAAGTGTTAGTTTAATTTTGGTTACAAACCAACTAATTGAGATTTATAGTGATCAATGTTATCATCAGATTCTATTTTAAGGGTATACAACCATCAAAGATCTTGCTTTGATGAATCCAATATGTCATGAAGATTTGAAGTTGTGTACTTGTGTTTAGGTGAATTTTGATGTATATCTTTGCATTATATTATGGATGTATCCTCCCTCCATTCTCCCCCATTAAAGCCTCATCTCCACCCTCAACCCAACTTCTGAAAACGCTTTTACCTCTCTCTCCCAACCCCAACCCTCTTATTATCCTCATCAGCGGTCCTAACAACGTTGGCAAAGACACTCTTATTACACGTTCATGAGGCTCGCCACAGTGTCCACTTCAGTCACCGCCACTACACGCCTTCTTTCACGGTAACCACACACTTCTCACCATCACCACAACTATAGTTGTCACCAGAATCATCAAGAAAACCACCATAACCATTTTCTTTTATTTCTTCCTCCTTTTTTATTTTCTTTTTCATTTATTCTTTTGCTTCCTACTTTGGCCGCCAATGACATCGTTTTGTGTCCTCTTAATTTGTTGAGATATTTTTTTACTTAAAAGCTCCAACATATCATAATGAATATTGGACATTTAGTTCTATGCAATTTTGACATTTGTCATATTATTAATGTTTTTTGTCTTTGGATCTTCTTTCATGTTGTATAAACATGTGATGTGAATTGAATCAAGCATAGACACTTTAATACATTTGAACACAACATTATAGGTGAAAGAAGACAACAATTAAAGGTAACAAATGAATGCTAAAACATAATGCTAAACAGAATTGAACTCAAGGAAGCTTAAGGAATCATCAATGGAGACAAAACCTTCCAAAATGATGATCCAAACTCAAATATGAGTGTTATCTCCTTGTGAACAACAATTGAAACAATAATACCGAATAGAAATAGAAGATACACTGATGGAGATCAAGCTCAAGAGGACATGGAGGCCAATCAACAAGATCAAGAAGAGGTGGAGGCACAAATGGAGGACGCCCATGGAGGTCAAAGCCCACCTCAAAGGATTACAAGAAGCATGTT
>Ga0123342_1006504_pt1 | contig 16149 bp, 15 predicted proteins | sample Turbeawhitnodule_FD_89960 | JGI IMG/M metagenome (GOLD analysis project Ga0123342, IMG submission 89960) | Root nodule microbial communities of legume samples collected from Mexico - Turtle bean Mexico white nodule | ecosystem: Host-associated > Plants > Roots > Nodule | place: Mexico: Nepantla... | reverse complement strand
TTGTCCTCCTAGGGGAAGAGAGAAACCCTTTGTTTTGGTTGCTTTGATTTTTTTTTTTTTTTTTTTTCCTCAAATAACACTAACATTAAATCCCCTCCTAGCACTCTTTTCTTTTTATTTTCCCAACTACCACCACTCTTTTATTTTTTCAACTAGCACTCAATTGGTGAGAATTCGGTTTTTAGGAAAATGAATTCTTACCATCATTTCTATTTGCGGAAAAAATTTCCTCTTAGAATTTTGTTTTCGAGAACTGAATTCTAAAAGTATTTTTTTATGATAATGAACACAAGCATAAAATAATCGTTCAGAGGATTATCAAAATCCAGTTTGTGAAAAATATAATTTCGACTTTGGCATATAAATGTTTATCTAAAATTAATTATACGGTAACTGAATGTTCTTTGAAATTCATTACTATGGGCCAAATTTTTTGTTACAACTTTTTATTTTTATTTCTTATTTCTGGTATTGTAGTGAAAAAGATTTTGGTTTTCCAGTGGATGCTCAAAATCCGGTATCCAATTTTCGACTTTGGCGTATGAATGTTCAACCAAAATTAATTGTGCAATAAATGAATTTGGGGATGGAGTTTTTAGAATTTTTTATTTCTTTGTCTGGAGTGAATGGAAAAGAAAAAATAAATAAATTTAAGAAAAAATAAAATAAAATAAAATAATTTTTTAAATTTTCATAAGTAAAAAATGTTTTGAAAATTTTAATTAAAAATGGAGAGAATAAATTTTAAATATTTATAAAATTGTAGTGAATTTAAATATTCATGTGTCCCTCTACGACTAGGCCTCATCCAGGCCTAAAATGTAAGCACTATGTATGAATGCCAGTAAAAAAAACTAATTAAGGGGCATTTTAGAAACACGAAGAGTTCTTATAAGTACAATTGGATCACAAAATTTTTTCCATTCAATTCATAAATAATATACTAAGTGAAAGGAATTAATTCAACAAGGGTTTACAAAATCCTATGGGTTCATACATCATTATCGGTTCGTATAAAGGAATTCAATGGAAAACCATTATTACATCACCTACATATCCCCATATGCACAATTAAAAAGAATCCTATATTGAATAGTGTATAATAAATATGTCAGAACTTGCTTTGACAATTGATGTCATTTCTTATCAACACTATTACCTACACATACACGAAACATCAAACCAATAGCCACATGTTTATAAATATCACAAAATGATTTCGTCAAGTATCATGGCTTTGGTGCATTGCAACGGTAAAATCATCACTAATGAGCTTCACTCGACCATCTTTGTCAATCAATCAACTGCTTCAGTTGAGGTTTATCAATTCATGCCCCTATCTGTTCTTAGAAACCTACATTTGTTTGTCCCAGATTATGGCAAGTCATATTATGTTGATTTATTTTATTAATGTCTAGTGTATATGAATGAAATTAGGAATTCATATCGATGTGTCCATATTGAAGATGATGACGACATATAATGTGACGTTGGTTTTGGAAAAAGATATGAACCTTGTGCAAGGTTTGAACTTATGGCATTTACCCAGCAACATGATGATTTAGGGAATCATTTTACTTCCAAAACGTCGCAGGACATTGAAAAAAAATTGAACGACTCTTTAAGGATTAAGTGAGTGTATGTTCCTCGTTGTTACCTTCTTCATCGTTTGTGCTTTTGTTTTATTATGATTTAGTGTTGCATTACGATTGAGTGTTGTATGTTTCTTATTGTATGAGTTTTATTCCAACAATGATAATTTTTTAAAGCATTAATTCATTAAAACACAATCACAAAAAGTTCATACCCATTAAATGAAACGAAGGAACAACTAAACAAAAACTAAACATTAATAAGCCAAAAGCAACGTCCCACATAGAATCTGACCCCATCAACCATCCACAAGGAACCACACAAAGAACAAGGCACTATTCATCCACAATATTTTCTAATAGATTCTTGAGCAAAGTGTCAAGCCAAAAGCAACGTCCCACATTGAATCTAACCCCATCAACCATCCTCAATGAACCACACAAAGCATGAGACAATTTTCATCCAGATTATTTTTTGAGCATCCCACATATTATTTAGTAGAGTGTTAAGCCAAAAGCAACATCACATATTGAATCTGATCCCATCAACCATCCACAAGGAACCACACAAAGAATGAGGCACTGTTCACCCACATTATTTTCTAAACAATCCACAAATTCTTGAGCAAAGTGTCAAGCCAAAAGCAACGTCTCAAATTGAATCTCACCCCATCAACCTTCCTCAAGGAACCACACAAAGAACAAGGAACTGTTCACCCACATTATATTTTGAACAATCTAGAAATTCTTGAGCAGAGTGTCAAGTCAAAACCAACTTCCCACATTGAATCTAACCCCATCAATTATCCTCAAGGAACCACACAAAGAACGAGGCACTGTTCACCCACATTACTTTCTGAACAATCCACAAATTCTTGAGTAGAGTGTCAAGCCAAAAGCAACATCTCAGATTGAATCTCACCCCATCAACCATCCTCAAGGAACCACACAAAGAACGATACATTGTTCACGGACATTATTTTCTGAAAAATCCACAAATTTTTTAGTAGAGTGTCAAGCCAAAAGCAACGTCTCAGATTGAATCTCTCCCCATCAACCATCCACAAGGAACCACACGAAGAACGAGGCACTGGTCACCCACATTATTTTATGAACAATCCACAAATTCTTGAGTAGAGTGTCAACCCAAAAAACAACGTCTCAGATTGAATCTCACCCCATCAACCATCCTCAAGGAACCACACAAGGAACAAGGAACTGTTCACCCACATTATTTTTTGAACAATCCACAAATTCTTGAGTAGAGTGTCAACCCAAAAACAACGTTTCAGATTGAATCTCACCCCATCAACCATCCTGAAGGAACCACACAAAGAACAAGGAATTGTTCACCCACATTATTTTCTGAACAATCCACAGATTCTTGAGCATAGTGTCAAGCCAAAAGCAACGTCTCAAATTAAATCTCACCTCATCAACCATCCTCAATGAACTACAAAAAGAACAAGGCACTGTTCACCCACATTATTTTCTAAACAATCTACAGATTCTTAAGTAGAGTGTCAAGCCAAAAGAAACATCCCAGATTGAATCTCACTCAATCAACCATCCACAATGAACCACACAAAGCACGAGGCATTGTTCAACCAGATTATTTCCTGAACAAGTTACACATTATTGAGCTATAAATTTAACTTCGCCACATTTAACCATTCACGATATTTTAGAGATATTGCTTGTTGATACTTTCCTGACCTTTTTCTAATATAAATTAAGTTTTAGTCGAGCAGTATGTGGTCGTGGAATCAACAAAAGTGTGGGTTTTCTTACATTACTACTATGGTAAGTTCATTTAAATTATTTTCAAAAACTCATTTTTTGAGGTAACCTTTTTATGTTATATTAATTTATTTAATTGGGCAGGACCCCAATAATGATGTTATGGATTCTATTTGTCATTCAATGTCAGAGCCACATCCTTTGACAATTCCAATCTTAGAACAAGCAGGATTTGGTGAAATTGAAAAACTAAGACATTAAGTGGATCATGACTTAGTAACTTTGTTGGTTAAGAGGTGGAGACTTGAAACTCACACATTTCACCTTCCAACGGGCGAGTGTACCATTAAATTACAAGACATTTCACTTCAACTAGGTCTCGGAGTAGATGAGGCACTGATTGTTGGGCCAACAATGTTTTATTGGGAGGTAATGTGTGATACTTATCTGGGTGTCGCACCAGTGAAAAGTCAGTCACTCATTGGTTCACATGTAAAACTCAAATGGCTCATAGAAAATACGATCCCACTAGGTCAACATACAAAAAAAGAACAACTATACGCCCATTGTAGGGCGTACATACTAGGTTTGATTGGAGGGGTTTTAATGCTAGATAAAATAGGAAACAAAGTTCATCTTATGTACTTAGCATTTCTAACTAACCTACGTAGAACAAGTCGATAGTTTTGGGGTTTTGCTTGTTTGGCAGTGTTTTACAGGGAATTGTGTAGGGCAATAGATGCCACAACAACAAAAATGGGAGGACATGCATCGCTTATGCAATCATGGGCATGGTATCGCATGCCATACATCACGCCTTTTTTCTAGACAACAGCTTTTGTACCCCTAGTTTGTAAATGGAGTGGTGGCAGGGTTCTTAACTTCAGAAATGTCCCTCTCACAATGATCTACTAGGTACAGGTCTACGATTGACCACATACAAGCTGATCAGATAATGGAAAAAATATTTATTTCAATTTCATTTAAAATTTTAAAATGAAATACATAAATTGAATTCATTCAAGGACTTAGAGGCATCCACATTAATATTTATTCCAATTGCACATTATATATTTTAATAAGAATGACTTACTGCAGTTTAAATGGAATCCATACAAGGACTTCGAGGCATCCACCCCCTAGAAGCATATGGGATGTTGAACTTTGGACAACATGCACTCCTATCATTTGTTTTGCAACAGTGGAATGGCTTCAGTCTACAGAGTTCGGTTGCAATTTGGATGTTTCAAGAGGTCCTAACCTCACCTAACAACTTGGATAAACTACACAAAATTGATATGCGGGAACGATCTGACGAAAATTGGCAGACTAAACATGCAAAGTGGATCAACATGTAACAACTGCCACGAACTAACGTTAATTGGTCATCCAATGCATGGACCATTGTTCCACAGTAGAGAACACATGGAATGGTACATGGCCAATTCAATATATTTCTTGTTAGTGCCACAATTATTAAACAATCTACGCACACAACAAAAACCACCTCTAGAGCCCACATTCTCAACTGCCACTAATTACAACAATGAACAACATGATCCTTATTGACATTCATTTGCAGTTGAAACAGATTATTATCAACCATAGCAAAAACCTTACCGACATTCCTTCGTAGTTGAAGAATTCAATACACCTCAACCACAACCTATAATGGACGATAGTGTAGGAAAAGTGCTAGGTGCATTAGTGAGTCCAAAAGGCATCAATAACCTATTTACCTATGCAATCCCTAAGGACATGATTCACAAGCCTTATGAAAGTGCTAGGTGCATTAGTGAGTCCAAAAGGCATCACTAACCACTCATATAGCAAAATTTGTTGTTAAAAGCAGTTTTCCACTCATCACCTTCTTTGATTCTTATTTGGTGATATCCACTTTTAAGATTAATCTTGGAAAATATGATGGACCCATGCAATTCATCAAGCATATCATCAAGTCTAGGAATATCATCAATTTTCTGTCTATATTCTTCTACACTCATGCTCTTTTGTTGGAGTCTTTAGAGCTTGTCCATTAACTCCCTATTGTAATAAGAGGGAATATGGCAGCGCCTCAAGACTCCCCTAAGATCATTCCAATACTCAATGGAAGGGTCCTTATGGAGGCATCTCTCTCTCAAGGGCAGTCCACCAATACATAGCATTTCCTTGAAAACTTAAGGTGGCTAGGGATACTTTTCTCTCCTCACTCACATGGTGACAAGCAAAAAGTTGTTCTACCTTCATCTCCCAATCTAGATATGTTTCAACATTTTCTTTTCCATAGAAATGAGGTAAATATAGCCTAGTCTCCTTTGAGTTTTCTCTTCTAGTTCTCCTAGGTTGAGGTTGATAGTATTCATTCATTCTAAGACTCTCCTCAGCATATGAGTCACTCAACCTAGAACAAGATGCATGTGAAGATCTTTTTGTTTTCTTATGTATTCATCCTTTTCTTTAACAATTTTAAACTCCTCTTCTAAAATAGTAAGATGAGCATCCCTTTCTTTTTTATCTTCTATGATTTGGCCTCATGTTGCAATTGTCGATGTGATAATGATTGAAAGTCTTTGGCTAATTGTTTTAAAAGATATTTTATGGAGTTTCTATCACTTTAACTTGGACTAGAAGAATGAGAAGACATGTTGAAAGTTATGTGTTAGAAGAAATTTACCAAAAGAAAGATATATGGAGTACCATAGGTAGATTCCCAAGAAAGGGAGGTGGATCACTTGGATCACTTAAGTACCAAGCCTTTCCTAGCTAGATTCTATTCCACAATACTTTCACAAACCCTTCTCTAAGTAATTCACTTAGAGCACAATCAAAGATGAAAAAAAAGTTTTATGCAAGAAAACAATGCAAAGCAATAAAACATACAATTGAAAATTGCTAACTAGAAAGCTTTAAAATAGGAGTTTCCTAAGGTGAGGCTTCTTGACACTTGGAACCTTAAAGACACACTCACCGTCTAAGATGAAATTAATCCACTAATTTTTCAAGGTTTTGCAAAACTACAACTCAAATAAATACAAAGAAATTAAATCAACAAATTTTGAGGCACAAAATTTTAAAACCTATTTAATGCACTTCTTCACTTTGTAGCTCCTTTGTGTATTTTTTTATGCTAGCTTGTTATTGCCCCTTGTTATACCTCCTTAGTATATTCAACTTTGAATGTTCAAATCTGCACCTCTTTAGTGATATAGCTCTCACCAAAAATTTCAGCTCCTCTACTTACCAAAGCACTTTTTAACTTGCTTCCACCAAAAAGAGGTCAAACAAGTTTAAAGCAACAAAACTCAATTTAAAAAAATAGGACGACAACAAAGGGAATTGATATATGAAAAGACTTGAAAGAGTATTCAATAAAATTGACAAACAAAAAATTAAGGAACACAAGAAAATGTAGTACTCAAAATGAAACCTAGAGAATGGTACTAGAATTGGATAAAAAAAACCAAAAACAACACTACTGGAATTTTGTGTAAAATTTGCGTAACTTTCAAAATTTATGTTGAGCCAAATACTTCAAATTTGAATGTGAAATTTAAACCACAGAAACCTCAACGTCTTGTCTCGAATTAGGCGCTGGAAATTTACCAAAACAGTGCGCTAATTAATTGTGATAATATTTTTAAAATCACTGTCGCTTCACTTTTTTTTCAGAGTCAAAACTTTGCACTCTGTTCGTTTTTCATTTATCATTTTTTTTGTATTTTTAATTTTGCTATAATTCTTTTTTAAATTTTTTTTAACACCTCAAACTGTTCAAATACAAAATCTCATAATTTTTCATCAAGGGAATTAATTTTCATAAATGTTTTCAGCCAGCACAAAATCAGTAAAACAGAGGAAACTTACACTGGAATTAAAAACAGAATTGAAAACTTCAAAGACACAATGGAATTAATGTAAATGAACTTGTATGGAACTAGCACACAAGCATGAAATCAAATCTGGAAAAATAAAAATGCACCAAAGCTCAAATTTAAAATATAAAACTACACTCAAATTAAAATCAAGCAACACAAAAATTAAAAAAAGAGAAGGCACACTTAGCTCTTGAAGAACCATGGCTCTAAATACTAAATGATGGAATGTTGTTGTGCCTTCATGACCAAATTCTTTTCTTGGATTTTGGAGAGGATTGGCGAAAGCTTCATTGGAAAAGATGAACAAGGATGGCTCATATAGAGCTATGGTTTCCTTGAAGGTGCATGATAGGTAGGGAGAGTGATTGGTTGGGCCATATAACTTGAGATAGGTGAAGAAGGAGATTAAAGTGTATATCCTAGAGAGGCAAGACAAGGGAGTGAGAAAGGCTAGCAACGTTGGCAGCAATTTCACATATTCATTAATCTTGGAAAAACATGAACCAAGCACCTTTACTTATAGGTTTTGAGGTCTGGTCATGTATTATAAAAGAGGTGGGAAATTCAAATGGAAAATGGTTTGAATTGGGCGCCTATTTTGATCTCACGTGGAGTGTGTGACATGGTGTGTATCATGTGCTCCAATTAGGTCTAAAGGACCAGTCAAGGTTTAAATTAGTTGTTTCTAGAAACCCTAATTTAACTTAGGTTGCTTTTTAGATGCCATAATTCAACCTAATTACATTTAAAAAAATACAAGTAAAATTCTTATTATACTTTGACAAGAAAATAAAGTCTACTCTACACTAGGTTTATGACATTTTAAACATGTATAGGAAAGTTTATTTGCCATTAGTAGCAGAATCCTAGTCTTCTTGAATCTTTCTTGTCATTGACCTAGTTGTTGGGCCTGAACTTAGGCTTGAGATTGACCTTCTTCCATCACATTCTTTACTGAAGAAAGAAAAATCTTATCATCTTTTAAATTATTTCCTTTTTTAATGTGTTTCAAATAAATACTCGTGTCTTATTAGGAACAACACTCGAATTGTTTCTGAATTGTTTATCTAGAAGTAAATACGTTTCAAAAATACTCTTAATTGTTAGTTAAAAGTGACTAAGTCTTCAAACAATACTCAAGTTATCTAGTCACAAGTGATAAAATTCTAAATAATGTTTTGTTAGTAACTTTCCAGCATTAGTTTGTCTAGTAGAACTTGATCAAGTATTCGACATAATTTATGTTTCTAGACCAACTGGTATAAAACTATATAGCATAAATCCTTTTTTTCGTTAAACTTGTATAATGACATATTATTAAATTGTCCTAAAAAAAGGAGATTTTTTGAAAAAACTAACTTTTTGAAGTATTTTTAAAGATTCTCTTATGATAGTAACTTGAGTCTGTCATCTATCCATCATTAACATTGCAAAAATTTTAAAAAGGTTACACAAGGGCAGAAAGGATTTGTCCTTTTTGCTTTATATGTTTTTGATAAATCTAGTCGTTGGTATTCAATCTTGGTCGGGAAGGGGTACTTGAAAAAACACATTTTGACACTCAAGTCAGGGATTGATCGTTGGTTGTTGAGAGTAATAAACGTCTTAAAATGCGTACATTGGTAAGATGTTCATCAACCTGTTTATAGGGATGAGTTGGACCCTTATGCTTGTGGGCCTGTATTAGCACAATTTATGTTGTTAATGTTCTAGGACTAGGTACAATTTTAACTCTTATCCTCTTTTAAACTCTTCATGAAGGTGTCGAGGGGAGGCTTAGGTAGTTTAGTTGTCAGTGTCCGAGAGGGTCTCGGCTCCATGTCGTACACTTCCCCCCAAGCTCAAAATTCTTTAGCATGAAGAGGTTTTAGTGGTTTATATGACTGAAAGTTGTTGATCCGAGGGTCTACCGGGGAAATGTGTTGATGGGTGCTTGGAGGTGATGCATGGATGTGATGTAGGAAATAAGCTTTAGAATGTTCCTTGTTTTCTGTGGGAAATTGAATTTGAATCTTCCTTAGTACTCAATTTTTGTTATGATTGTTGGATGCAAAACAATCTAATGAATATGGTGTTTCCTGACATTTGAATTGTTTGAGTCTCGTTGCCTATAAATTAGGGCACCTTCGGAGTAAGGGGACCACTTCTTCTTTCTGTGTTTCAAAAAGTGGCTAAGTGTCGAGAGTTCTCGTACCCTCCAAGTTAGTGATGTCTTCTAGCAGTTTTTCGTCTTCCTCAAGTAGGCACTCCTTAACAGATTTTAGGGAGTCATCAGTGGTGAAAGGTAGCGGGGGTTTCACAACAGGGCCTTGTCGAGTTGATGCCCTTCATAGGGCACGACATTTGGTTGCAGAGTAGGTTGAGACTTAGTTGCCTCTACGATCCGAGTATACTTGAGTTTGACAAAAAGGTAACATACCTCTTTTCCACGTACCATTGGATATCCCTGAAGAAGTCTTTTGCAGCAAGTGCCCCCTGTTGAGTTGGGATATTGAGGTCAGTATCATCTCAGTTGAGAGGTGTTGTGCTATCGACAACATTTGTCATAGTGATGCAAACCAAGCCAACAAGGAGATGACCAAGGATGCACACTATGAGAAGTCATCTAAACAATCAAGTGAAGACCTCACCAAGGATTTAGCAAACCTCACCAAAGGAAGAAATGAACACAAACCAGAACATCTGATGTTGTTCCTGCTGGTTTTCTTAAACAATAAAACAAATTGTAAATAATTTGGGTTCACTTTAGGGGTCCAAATAGCAAAGATAGGCTAGAATAAGGTGTCTTTAGCATAATAGGGGGTGTAGGTATCATTTTAGCTTGTTCCTAACCCTTTAGGAAGGCAATTTGACCTAGTTTCTAGAAGGACAAGCCTAGGATGCGGGTTTGACTTAGTCAAACCTTAAGGCTGCCCATTTTTTCCCTTTTCCCATCCTACCCCTCTTGCTTGTTTTCCAAGGCTCCTTCACCTATTAATAGGAGGCCTACCCATTGTATTTTACATGTTGAAATTAAATAGAAAAGTTACTCTACACAAATATTGTGAGAGCTTGAGTGAGTATTATCTCTTCTTCCTTTTGGTCTTATCTTGAAGAGAATGAAACTCTCAAGTGGCGACCTAGCACTTATCTCGGCAGTTTCCACCCACCAAGTGGCGTGACCACCCATCACCATCTCCATAAGTTTCTTCTTCCATTTCCTTGATGTTTCCTAGCTTTCTTCTCTATTTCCACAATTTGCATGCACTCTCACCATACAATGTCTTTTATCTTTGCCTTTGTGAAATGCACCTTCACACCTACTTAACCACTTGGTTAAGTTAATGTCCAGTGGGAATTTCTCTAAGGTCATCACCATTAACTCCTAAAATCTCAATCTTAAAGTAAAGTGTCACCTTAAAATGAAAACATCTAAAAAATCAACTCACATCATGACACTAAAGAACATATGACTCAAGGCAAAGAGGCAATAACAAAAGAAGACATAAAGGAACTTCTGTGTCGAGACACCGAAAACACATTTATCGGGATTGAGCTTCAAGTTGTACCTTGCTATAGTGGCGAACAACTCCTCCGAGTGTGACATGTTCATCCGCCTTTATTAAGGTGACAACCATCTCGTCTACATACGCTTGAACATTACCACTGAGCATTGGAGATAAGATCTGATGCATGATTCTCTGGTCAGTCGCCTCCGCATTCTTCAGTCCAAAGGGCATGACCTTGTAACAATAACTAGCGGCTTTGTCCATTAAGGTCGTCTTACTCTCATCCTTCCGGTGCATGCGAATATTGTTGTACCCTGAAAAAGCATCCAGGAAGTTTAACAGACCACAACCTGAAACGCTATCTACCAGGGATTCGATGCTTGGCAAAGGGTAAGAATTTTTAGGGTAGGCCTATTTAAATCGGTGAAGTCAACACACATCCTCCACTTTCCATTTTCCTTTTTCACCATGACCACATTTGCAAACCATTCAGGATATTGAATTTCCCTTATGTGGCCCATAACGAGGAGTTTTTTAGTTTCCTTCCTCATGACGAGGCATTTTTCCTTGTTGAATTTCCTTTGTCTCTGAACTACAGGTTTAACCTTCTCATCCATGGTGCGTCGATGGCACATAAAATTTAGGTAATCCCCGGCATGTTGGCGGACGACCAGGCAAAAGCAACCATATTCTTTGAAATGACCTCGGCAATTTCCTTCTCCAACTCCCTACAAAGTGAGGTGCTGAGCTTGAACTTTTTCCCCTTTATCTCCAACTCCCGAACTTCACCAACAAGTTCAGGTCGCCTATCATTCCAGGGGACGACTTTGTCCATCCATCCTGGTTCTCCCGATATGGTGGTGATTGCATAGGTTCCCTTGCGATTTTTAAGGTTGTTCTCGTACTATTTTTGTGTCATTTTTTGGTCGGCCTTCATCATGATTATCTTTTCTTCGAGCGTGGGCAGCTTCATCTTCATGTGGATGGTAGAAACCATCGCGCCTAACCCATTCAAGGAAGGTCACCCCAGAAGCAGGTTGTACGTGAAAGGTGTATTAACAACAATACAGTTCACAGTGATCATTCTGGCTACGCTTTCATCAGAAAAGGTCGTCCTTAACTCCACATATCCTCGTACCTCCTCTTAATTGCCTGCGAACGCGATAAGACAACCGTCGTAAGACCTTAACTGGTCGGATAGATTTGTAAATATACAAATGTTCCCCAAAACATCACGTCAGTCGAGCTTCCTTGGTCGATGAGGACTCTGTGTACCTTTCGTTCTACGGTAATAACAGATATTACCACAGGATCATCTTCGTGGCAAAATATGTCCTCCAAGTCAGATACGGTGAAACACAAGGAGGGTTCGGCAAACCTCTCAGATTTATCTACATCTAGGGACATCACCACCAGAGAATACTCCCGCGATGGTATTCAGGTCTCCAAGGACTAGAGTTTCATATTCGGTTCCTCTTGGCCATCCTTGAGATACTCTGTCAAGAATCCCTCTTTGACTAGCTTCGAAAGTTTATAACCTAGGGCAATGCATCGTTTGACCTTGTGCCCCCACGCCCTATGAAAATCAGACCAGCACTCCCTTCGCGACCCTAAGAACTAATCTAACTTTTGTGGAAATTTTAATTTATTCGCCCCCCTGCCCATGCCCATAAGTTTCTTATAGGATACTCGGAACCTTGGCTTGATTATCTCTTCACTGGCTTGAGTCTTCAGCTCGTCTTTCTTTGCAATGTACGGAACATACCTCTGGTCTGTTCTTTTACTTGTGGATGTTTCATCATCCCTCGAGGAACGATTACGGCTACTCTCCTTATACCTGGGCAGCTTTGACCGCGAGTTGTCGTTCTTCCTGAGTACAACTTCTTCTGCCTTGATATGAGTTGTAGCTCGTTCTCATACCTCATATAATGTTTCCGGCCTATTTAAGATTAATGAGTCGCTGAATGGGCTTGCCGTCATCCCTTTAATGAAAGCGGCGACCATCATTTCCTCATTCGGAGTCTGAAGCCTCACAGAGACTGCGCATAAACGATGTATGTACTCTTTGAGTAGCTCTCCTTCCCTTTGTTTGACGTCAAATAGATCATGCAACCGTGGGGGTAAACTTTATTGGCCGAGAACCACTCCTTAAACATTCTGCAGAATTGAGGGAAAGAGGTTATATGGTCATCCGGGATCCCACTAAACCATTACAGAGTTATTCCTGTTAACGTGCCCATGAGCATCTTACAACGGACGGCTCTAAACCCCTTCCCCCTCGAGATGATCATTTGAGCTTTGAACGCCTTTAAGTGACTCTCAAGATCCTCCATGCCGGAGAAAAGGGCAATCTTGGGCGTGATACAGTGAGGCGGTATGGGCTCTTCCAAGATTTGCTAAGAGCACGGTTTGGGGTCATCTCTCAAGGACATGTCCGGGGAACGTTCTCGGGCAGGACATCGTCAATGCCGGTGCATGTTCCTTCGCAATTCCTCATTGGCTTTACGCAACTCCTCGTTGGCTTGTGCATGTTCTTCCATAGTCCTTGGGAGGCCTCGATTTCCTCCATGAGACGCGCTTGATTCAGTCGTATTTGCTCCCAAAGACGATCTTGGTCAGCTCGAGCCTCTGCTCGCAGCCGTTCTTGCTCGACCCGGGCTTCTTCCCGAATCCGCTCTTGCTCACATCGATATTTTTCATTCGCTTGCTGGAAAGCTCTCATGGTCTCCATGATTTGTTGTAAGGTTGGGACCTCATCCCCTTCTGGTCCCTGCACCCCTTGCCTAGTATTCTTCATCACGTCCAGTTGCTTAGCTATAAGCATTGGTGGGATTCAATTTTTATTGGGCACCATAGTGGGCGCCAAATGATCTTGCCGACTGACTTGGATCGTACTTTGGTGGTGGACTTTGGCAGACTTTTCTTTTTTTGTTGTTGCTGCTTTGGGATACTGATAATTCACAATGAGGGAAACTCCACCTGTTGACAAATCAGTGAGAGCATATAACTATGAGTATCTGAATATAGAGTATATGTACGGGTGTATATCATCATATTCAAACTTACCTTTGCTCAGGGTCTCGAGCCCCTTTTATAGTATTCGTAGACCTCCCTTCAGGAGTTTAACAAACATAAAAATATTCTATTAATATATCCCTTTATTCTTTGAGTACAGACGACATTATCTGTAATTGTTTATTTTCATTGAATTTTACAGCAATTTATGTGCTTAACTAATTTAGTTATTCCTTATGTTATTTTTACTTTAATTATATTTTCAATATGGGCTCTCAACTGTCTAGGTCATCCTCATGACGCATCATTGGGCTTACCATTTATCTTAAATCTACCATCTATCTTGGATCGAGCTAAGTACTTCCCCCAAATTGACCTGACCAACCAAGTTAACACACTTAAATGCTCGAGTCAGGACCCGAGCACGTCCCGACCAATTACAATGTCTAAATCTTCTAATATATTCTATCATATTTATTAAACATACATTTTATTTATCCACGCATCTTATAAATATAATTTCACAATAAAAATAAAAAATTAATGTATTATTTAATTATATTTCCATTAATTTGTGAGGTAGAATTTTTTTATTTACAATATTTTTAAATATCATTTTCATTTTTTTACATTTTAATTACTTATTTTATTTAATTCTATATTTTATTATATTTTTTAATTATAAATAAATCACTATTAAAATTACATATTTTAATTCTACACAAAACTAAATAATTAATCTGTAAATTTTTATTTTCCTAAAAAAATAATTTTTCAAATATTTATTTTTCTAAGGAATTATTTCTCAAAATAGTTACATTTCTAAATTAGTATTTTTAAATATAGAATATTTTTCTACATAATTATTTTTTAATATAATTAGTTTTCTAAATTATTATTCTTTTTTAAATATATACTTTTATAGAATTTTATTTTTCAATATAATTTACCTTTCTAAATTTTTGGTTTTTTAAATATATATTTTCTAAATTTTTACAAAATATTTTTTTTAACTATTTATTTTTTAAAGTAAATTTTTTTTGTTTTTCAATTTTTAAATTTCTTTTATTTTCTAAAAAACAAAAGAAAAACTCAAAATCGATTGTGCGGAAACTGAATTTCAACTGCTAGAGAAATTGAAAACCACATTCAGAATTCAACTCTTCCGTTGATCGAATTCTTAACTTCTTTAATAAACCAAATTTTGAATGTCTATATAATCAACTATACTATTGAATAATTATTTGGTAAAGTAATAAAAAATCTTATAGTGTTAGACAAATTATATATGTAATGGCATAGGTGATTATTATTATTTGAGATGAGTCTAACTGATGTAAAATTATATATAATTATATATAGAGATATTTAATATTAAAAGTTTTTATTAAAGAAAATGGAAGAAAAGGATTAATGCTTAAAATGTAATGATAAAAGAACCTGCAAACAACTGCCATTTCTTTTGCTTCTGGAGAATGTCATGCTATCACACAACCAAGTGTGTTCCTAGAAGCTCAGACACCATTTTTAATTGGTGTATTTCGATATTGGATACGTATCACATGAATAATTTTTTTATATTTTACAATTTTAAGATAGTTTTAACACTATTAATAATTTTTTAAAAATTTATAACTTATTATATAAATCATGTTTGGATTGAGGCTACCTGTGCATAAGTTCTGTAATCAACTATGCAAGCTTCAGGATTGAGGAGGAGTAAGCGAAAAAGGTTTTATTTGAATTTTAGTTTTTCATTTGGGGAATAAACTAAGACGTTCTCATCTTTATTCTCTAGATTTTTCACAAATAATGATAGGTTAACAATATTACACATCTTTTGATAATTAAATATATTATTATTTAATTTACTCATTTTCTTTGTGAAAAATTATGAAAAACTACAAAATCATGAGTGTGGCATACAATTTTATAAATTCTAATAAGTTTTAATTATGATTTATCTTTCTCTTATAAGCTGAGATACTTTTGTATAGTTCCATATACTCTTTGACAGAAGGAAGAAGTGAAGAACTGTGGGTTTCAACGTAGAACATGTAGATAAAGCATATCAGCAGTTATGTCTTGAAACAGCAAGTGCCAAAATAACAAGACAAGTGACACTACAGAATTCCAGTCCGATAATAAGATAATAAGATCCTTAATCTCATTGAGCTTCATAAATGTTTCAATTTCTAATGCATTTATTGTGCTAATTCAACCACATCAATCCAACTCAAATCCTGAAATGATCAAGAGCAGAGGTCCCATCAAGGCCTTTTTCAACGTAGTAGCGCGCATATTCCTCAACAGCGATTTCTCTGTATTTGGGAGGATTGTCTTCTGATAACAACTCTTTTATAGGTCCATAGAGTTTCCCTGATGATTTAAGACCTTCGCTGAAAAAGCATGCAACAGATATTCTTGGACCTGTCACAT
>Ga0123342_1006503_pt1 | contig 16149 bp, 10 predicted proteins | sample Turbeawhitnodule_FD_89960 | JGI IMG/M metagenome (GOLD analysis project Ga0123342, IMG submission 89960) | Root nodule microbial communities of legume samples collected from Mexico - Turtle bean Mexico white nodule | ecosystem: Host-associated > Plants > Roots > Nodule | place: Mexico: Nepantla... | reverse complement strand
GGGATTCCCCTCTTAAATGCCATTTTATTTTATTCAAATTTTATCCTTGTAATTATATTTTATTTTCTTATTTTAGGCTTTAGGGAAGGTGATATTTGTCATTTTGTGACTTCTTTATTTTTTAAACTAAATTTTAAATTTTAAATTTTAAATGATGAAGTAATTGCAAACACAATTCAAAATGTTTTCACATTTATTTTTAAAAACTAATATTCTGTTAGCATAATTCAAAATTGCAGTTAGGGAACAGTGAGTTATTCAACCAAACATTTTCCATTTGTTTCTCCAAGCTACAAGAAGTTTAGGAATTTCTACAAGTTTATTGTGACTTCCCAATCTTCTTGTAGCTTGTAGAAACAAGTTGTGGGATTTTGTGTTCAAATTACACGTGTTATGGCTATTGCTACAACAATAAGTCTTGGAAATGGAAATCTGCAAAGGATGTGGAAGTGGGGGCTGTTTATATAGGACAATAAGACATGGTAACGAACGGTACTATTGGATTTTTTTTTCTCAATAGTTATTTGGGCCTCAGGCCCAATACCTTAGAATAAAGCAATTGCTTCCTACACCATTCCGGATAAATTGCTTTTTGTATGTGCACATTAATTACATACAACCAGTTTACATAGTTCAACTCTACTCTACAATGCAATAAAATTTCTTTAAGGTCAACAAGCTTTGGTTAAGGAGAGCTTTTTGATTTTTGAATTCTGGACAGGAGCAGTCCTGTGTGAAAGGGAGTTTGTTCCCTTTGAAGACATTCTTTTGTAACAGTGAAACAATAAGAAACAAGAATATTCAGTGATTTGTTTGTGTCTTTCTGCCATTTTCTTGGGATGCTAACAATCTTCCTCTATATTTCTCCAAGTGGTAGCACAATTGGTTCAAATAAAAGAACTTAATAGTTATAGAGCTAAAAGTAAATTATACCTTACGACAATTCAAACAAAAAAGACAGTACATGAATTGTAGAATCAATAGTACCTCCACAAATTAGAAGTAAACACTGCATATATAATACCAATCCAATGTGTAATTCTTGAATTACTAAAACACAAGAATAAACAGGTAATGGCTAATTGTCATTATCCAAGGCAATAATAAATAAAAGAGAAAAGGAAAAGCACAGGTTTGTTCCCTTATTATGACTTCAATAATCACACAAAGTCACCACCAACAATAATAATAATTTCTGAAAAGGATGATACACATATTTCCTCTTCAGTGTCCTGAAAGATGAACCAAATAATATCTTCAACTTTCAACTTCTAATGGGCTAATGGCCAGGACCAAAACAAACAATGGGCCTAAAGATAGAATATATATATATATATATATTTAATTATTTTTATTTAAAAAATTGAATATATATTTAACATTATTTAACTTTATTAAAATATTTCATCTTTGTATCATCTTTGTTTTTTATCATTATGAATTTCACCGTATTTTTAATCTGAAGTGTATTAAGTCTTATGCATTATATAAATATTAGAAAAACAAATTAAATATTTAACACTTTATTTTCTAGTTACAAACTTTCTTATATATATTCTCTTCTTCTATTTTCCAAATTTTATAGATGAATTGTTAGTTATTATTGTTTTAAAAAGTAATCTAATAAATAATATAACTTATTATGATTGAATTGATTTTATAGTGAAAATAATCGTCGAAAAAAATATAATTTATAAATTTTATTCCTACATATGGTTGGTCACTATTGAATATGAAGATCTCCGTATAAACCCACGTACTCACCGTACTTTCCACTTTCATTCTCACTTGTCTTTCTCTTTCTATGTTTTGATTAATCTTTCTAGAACCTTAATTTGACATTTGTCTTATGATATTGTAATTGAAGTTTGTGAGTAGATGGAGGGGAAGGACTTAATAGGCGTTGTCTCTATCATTAGAGGGATTTGCTTTTGTCTGATCGTTATTATTTCATGAATTCTAAAAGAAATGAGTTGAACTTTATTTTCTTAATAACTCTATTTTGTAATATTTATTTATTGATTTATGCATTACTCTTTGAAAATGGATTTCAAATTGAACGTTAACGACGAGATCTGTTATCATTTTTCGCATGTCCTTGAAAGTTTATACTAGGTGAAAATTCTCCTAATTTATGGCCTACCATAAGATTTATTATATAAATATGTAAATGTTCTTTTCCATTATGGATAGCGATGGTATGGCCAGTCATGGTACGTAGATGCTCTGGAGCAAGCGAATATTATATTTTTTTTCCACTTTTGTGTTAAGCAAAAATTATTATTTTATCCTTGTAATTATATTTTATATCCTTTGGCATTAACTTTGACTTCGACTCCGGTCAACGCCTGGGGGCGAGGCCCTTGCCGCAGTGGAAAACTTAAGGTCTCCCCCGCACCATCCACGTGGCATTTCCCCTATGGCTGATGGGATGTCCCTTGCGTGTTTTGATCTTGACATTTTCTGAGCTTTTGACAAGATGCTCCCATCTTGACGGCGCATCGTACCCTTGAGTATTCTGTCGATGTGACGTTTTCTGAATGTTAGCCAGTGACGCCAGGGTCATCCTCTCATCCCCTGACACGTGGCTTGATCGCACGGTGCTCCCATTTGCGTCACTTGGCGCTCGAACTGTAATATTTAGATCTTCGAAATCTTACGCCAGCCCTTATCATCTCTGCGCTTTCGTAGCCTCCTTGCACCACTTCTCTTCTTGCAAAAAGTTCTACCGGCGTTCCTTCTAGTCGACGTTTTACCCCCGCATTTCTAGCGCGTCATTCTGCTTCGACCTTCCAACTCCTTCCCAGATACTGTTCCGACATGTCTTCCCGTGTTCCTCCCCCTAGGGTTAGCCCCAAGGACCTGTATGCATGAGCCTCGCGCGAGCTCCTTGACGAGTGCTCATGCTTGCTTTCTAGTAGGGTCATAAGGGAACACAAAGGGGATTCGTGCTCCTACGATCATCGTGCCTTCGCGAAGAGGCATGACGACAGTATAGCTGTGCTCCCTTGCACCATAGGGGAGCCGGTGTGCAGAGACGAACGGGCCAACGACGGGGTCCCCTTCTTCTACTTCTACCAGGTGGTGTTAAAAAGCATCGGCGTGCGCTTGCCCTTCTCCAAGTTTGAGAGGGAACTACTGACTGAGATTAACACTGCACCAGCCCAGTTGTACCCTAATAGCTGGGCTTTCGTCAAAGCCTTTGATATACTCTTTGGCTTTCTGGGGTGTGCGCCCTCGGTTGACATTTTTCTTCACTTCTTCGAGGTGAAGAGGCAAAGGAACAACCTCTGGGTGACCCTCAGCAACGTTCCCGGCTGGGTTCTCCTAACTCCCTTCCAGAACTCCTTCACAGGGTGGAAGGGCAGATTTTTCAAAGTCTGCTGTTCTGATCTCGTGCCTTCCGCCTTGGATGGTTTTCCGTTGTATTGGGTAAGGGAGACGCGGGCCTTAAGGTCCAAACCCTTTAAAAAGCTACCCCTGAACGACCAGGTGGTTTGCCGGATCCTGGCTGAGGCCGGGGGTTTTGACTCTGCCACTCTGATTAGTTTGGAGTACAACGCCGAAACCTTGGAGAAGTATATAGGTATGAGTGACTACCTTAGAAACTCCCGCTCTTCATCCTTACTAAACCTTTGCATGTCCTGTCTTGTGGTGTCTTCACCATGTTTGATTCCTTCGGTGCAGGTTCGAAGATAAACCAACAACAGAGGTCACGACTTACCCATGTGCTAAGCGCTGAAAATGGAGCTTCGTCCTCCTCCCATCCAGACTCCGGAGGCCACTGAAAAGTGGTCTGTTTGCGCTCTTCGTATGAGCATAGGGCATATACTTGTTCGCCTCATTTGTCTCGTTCACCTTTATCTCGAACACTATTTGTACTCTTAACTCTCTGGTGCCATGTTTTCATTTCTGTAACGCCGCTCCTTCATTTTTGCACACATGCTTTCGTCTACATTCGCTTCCTTTAACATACTGTGCGCGTTTCCTCCCTTATGTTTCTTGGCGACGCCTACGTCTGGCGACGTGTATGTTTGGCGACGCGTATGTTTGGCGACGCGTACGTTTGGCGACGCCTTTCGTCACTTCGAGTCTTTGTCCTTTATCTCTTTACCCCTTGGTCTTACACTTCGAGTGGGAAGAAGATAAAAACTGAGGCAAGGTTTTTCTTGAACTTCTTTTCCTTTATATGGGTGACATCGTTAAAAAACCCCGAGAGGGAAAAAGAGTGTCCCCTACAATAAGATTGTTACATGGGTGCTTACTTACATAATTCAACTAAAATAAAACTTCAAATTGGCCGCATTCCAGCTGCGCGGAATGGGACCCCCTTCCAAAGTCTCTAAGTTGTACGAACCGTTCCCCTTAGCCTCGGTAACTCCGAAGGGTCCGGTCCACTTGGGAGACAACTTATTCTCTAACTCGTATGGGTGAGCCTTCCTCATAACTAAGTCGCCAACCTGAAACTACCGTGGCTTCACCTTAGAGCTATATTGTCGCTCTACTCTTCTCTTTACCGCCTCGACCTTTATTCTTGCTTCTTCCCTGGCTTCGTCCAGGAGGTCCAGATTCACCCGCCTTTCTTCGTTGGATTCTTCGGCCACAAAATTCTGGTAACGCAGCGAGCTTTCGTGAATCTCCACTGGAATCATCGCATCCGACCCATATACTAAGCTGAAAGGCGTCTCCATGGTAGAAGATTGGGGCGTGGTGTGGTATGCCCATACAATCCTTGGCACTTCTTCCGCCCACGCTCCTTTAGCTTTTTCTATCCTTCTCTTCAGTCCTCTCAGCAAAACTCTATTCGCTGACTCTACTTGCCCATTAGTCTGGGGGTGTTCGACTGATGCGAACACTTGCTTGATGCCCACCTCTGCGCACAGGTTCCTCAACTGTTGGCTAGCGAACTGGGTTCCATTGTCGGATACCAGCTGCATAGGCACGCCAAAACGACACACAATGTTCTTCCAAACAAAGTGTTGCACCTTATGCGCAGTAATCTGGGCCATGGGCTCCGCCTCTATCCACTTGGTGAAGTATTCAATGGCCACGATCAAGTACTTCATCTGCCTTATCGCCAATGGGAATGGACCTAGGATGTCGATCCCCCACGTATGGAAAGGCCACGGGCTATATATGGATCTCAGCTCCTCTGGCGGCGCCTTGTCCCAATCAGCGTGTTTCTGACACTGCTAACAACGCTAGGCATGCCGCACGCAATCCTCTTTTACTGTTGGCTAGTAGAAACCTGCGCGTACCACCTTAGAAGCTAAAGACCTTCCCCCTACGTGACTCCCACAAATGCCTTCGTGTAGCTCTGCCATTATTCTGGTACACTCGTCGCCGCTTACGCATGTTAGGATAGGGTGGGTGAACCCGTGTCTGAACAATACTCCATCCACTAGGGTGTATCTTGCGGCATTCCTCTTAACCTTCTTGCCCTCTTCTGGTTCCGCTGGGAGAACCCCATCCGCCAGATACCGTCTGTATGGCGTCATTCAGGTGTCTCCTTTGACTAAAGCATATATCTGCGCATGCTTTCCTCCTTCGGGCGTGTCCGCGTATGTGCTGATATGGGGCGTCTTCACCGTATCTTTAGTTAAGGAACGATGAATCCTTGGCCTTCCTCTCGCAGTGCTAATATGGAGGACATCCACCCTGTTGTCTTCCACAAATTTTCTTGGAGCTTTGGGCGTCTTTTGGATTACTGTCCTCTGCTTGCCCCCCTTGTGTGAGCTGGCTAGCTTGGCCAGCAGGTCAGCTCTGGCATTTTGTTCTCGTGGGACGTGTATTAGCTCAAGAGCGCTAAATGCTCCCTTCAACAGTTTGACGTACCTTAAATACGCCGCCATCTGTGGATCTTTTTCCTGGAACTCACCCGATACTTGTCCCGTAATCAGTTGTGAATCACTCTTCACCAAGAGGTTCTGCGCGCCCATCTCCTTAGCCAGGAGCATCCCTGCAATCAATGCTTCGTACTCAGCCTGATTGTTACTTGCTTTAAAGGCGAAACGCAGAGCTTGCTCAATCAGCACACCATTGGGTCCCTCCAGTACTATCCCTGCACCACTCCCTTGCTGATTGGAAGAGCCGTCGACCGAGAGCAACCACTGTGAGCCCGCCTCCGCCTCTTGTTCGCCTCCGGGCGAGAGTTCTGCCATAAAATCTGCATATACCTGCCCTTCGATGGATCCTCTGGGCTCATACTGGATGTCGAACTCTGACAACTCCACCGCCCAGCGCACCATCCTCCCCGCTACATCAGGTTTCTACAATACCTTTTGTATGGGGTGGTTCGTCATCACCACTACTGTAAAACTGTGGAAGTAGTGGCGGAGCCTCGTGGCTGAAAATACCACGGCTAACGCTGCCTTCTCCAACGACTGGTATCTTGTCTCTGGGCCTTGTAAAGCCTTGCTCACGAAATAGATGGGCTTTTGGATTTGGTCCTGCTCTTGGACCATCACAGAACTAATAGCTCGCTCTGTTACCGCGAAGTATAGCCCGAGGGGCACGCCTGCTACTGGTTTGCAAAGGACCGGTGGCGTCGCCAGATACTCTTTGAACTTGATGAAAGCCGCTTCGCATTCGTCGGTCCATGCAAAGCGACTATTTCTTTTAAGGCACTGGAAATAAGAGTGCCCCTTCTCTCCTCCCGCAGAAACAAACCTTGATAATGCTGCCATTCGCCCTGTCAGTTGCTGCACTTCCTTTACTGACGTCGGGCTCCGCATGGCAATGATTGCTGCGCACTTGTCAGGGTTCGCCTCTATTCCCCTCTCCGTGAGCATGAAACCTAGGAACTTACCGGCCTCCACCCTAAAGACACACTTCTCGGGGTTCAGCTTGAGGCGGTATTTTGCTATGGTGACGAACAACTCCTCTAGGTCCGCCACGTGCTGCATCCTTTCCGTCGACGCCACTACCATATCATCCACGTAGGCGTACACGTTCCTCCCTAACATGGGTGCTAGGACCCTGTCCATCAGCCTTTGGTAGGTGGCGCCTGCGTTTTTTAGTCCAAAGGGCATCACCTTGTAACAGTAACTGCTAGTCTCCGTCATGAACGTATTTTTACTCTCGTCTCTTGGGTGCATTTTGATCTGGTTGTACCCCGAGAATGCATCCAAAAAGCTAAGTACTTTGCAACCGGAGGCACTGTCCACAAGTGCGTCAATGCTGGGTAGTGGGTACGAGTCTTTCGGGCACGCTTTGTTCAAGTCCGTGAAGTCCACGCACATCCTCCACTTCCCATTTGCCTTCTTCACCAGGACGACGTTGGCCAACCACTCAGGGTATTGGATCTCCCTGACGTGGCCAGCACTCAGCAGCTTCTGTGTCTCTTCCCTTATCACGAGTCGCCTCTCTTCGTTGAATTTTCTCCTTCTTTGCCGCACGGGGCGGACCGTGGCATCCATGCTAAGGTGATGGCATAGAAAGTCAGGGTCGATGCCCGGCGTATCTGAGGCGGACAATGCGAAGGCATCTAAATGACGTGAAATCACCTCCGCCACCTCATCCTGCTCTTCTTGGCTCAACAAACGCCCCAGCTTGAACGTTTTGCCGCCAATCTGCCTTTCCACCACGTTGGCCGTCAGCTGATCCCTGCGATCTTCCTCCACGGGCGATGCGTCATCAGGCCCCTCCTCCATGTTTGCGTCTGCCACGGGCGTCGACCTCGCGGGAGTCGCCTCAACCAAGGGCTCTATCTCCATCGTCGTATCTGCACTTGGCGGACGCTCGAACACCATGAACACGCCTCTCTTCGTTTTCAGGCTATTGTCATAACATTTCCGCGCTTCCTCCTGATCGGACTTAATGACAATCACTTTGCCACTGAGGTCCGGGAACTTCATTTTCATATGGCGCGTGAAGGCTACGGCGTTCAGCCTGTTCAACGCTGGTCTGCCCAACAAGATGTTGTAGGCGGAATTGGCGTTTACGACTAAGTACTGGATGCTTTCGGTAAGCGAGGCTGTTCCATCTGTGAACGTCGTCCTCAATTCCATATATCCTCGTACTTCGACCTGGTTGTCGGCAAACCCATATAAGCACCCTGTGTAGGGTCACAAAAGGTCGGGAGACAACCGCAACTTGTTGAATGTCGACCAGAACATCACATCTGCTGAGCTTCCTTGGTCGACTAGAACCCTGTGCACCTTTCTGCCAACTGTGACGATTGAAATGACCACGGGGTCGCTGTCGTGCGGCACAACATCCTGTAGGTCTGCCCTCCTGAACACGAGGTCTGACTCTCATGGGTCACCTGAGATTCTTTCCTCAATTGAATTGACCCCCCTCGCGTATTTCTTTCGTTGGGAGGCAGTGGGTCCTCCCCCGGAAAAGCCACCAGCAATGGTGTGGACTTCGCCAAGGACAGGCATCTCGTGCGCTTGCTCTTCCACTGGTGCTGGCAGAGTCGCGGTCGTGGCAGGCTCTGCAACATAATCCTTCAGAAACCCGCTTCTCACCAACTCGTCTAGCTGGTAACCCAGCGACAGGAAGTTGTTGATGTGATGACCTAAAACTTCGTGGAACTCACACCAAGAATCCTTGCTTTGGGCCCTGCGAACGTGTTGGGTATCGCTGCTTCCAGAATCTCCTGCGAGAAGGGTGTGGCGCTCGGTCTCATCTTGTTCACGTTGCCCTTGGTTATTGCCCGAACCCCGGCGCAACTCTTCATTAATACGATGGAGCTCTTCATTTCTCGCATGTGAGGCTGTGAGATCCGCCTGCATGCATTCTTGTTCCATCCTTGATTCCGCCATTTCATCCTGCAGCCCCCGCATCATTTCCATGACCCGCTGCATGGACATTTCTTCATTCGCAGGGCGTGGTGCGGAACCTCTTCTAGTGCCCCTCATTCGTCACTGTTTCCTTCAAACTTCTGCTGACGTTATGGTAGCTCCGATAGATCCTCTGAATTGTGATGGCACTGATGTTTTAAATCGGCCCTACAGTGGGCGCCAAATGTTCCGGTCGGTTGACCTGGAACGTCTTTGCGCACAACCCTGCCCGTCAGCTAGGGACACCTTCCCTTTGGCAATCAATGGATACCTGCAAAGAAGGACAAAAGGGCGCCCTAGCGGCCGATTGCACTCTGACGCTCAAGTCAGCTAGCAAGAAACACCAAAAACTCTACACCTCCGTATCGGAGCATCGTGAATGGCACTCTGAAGGTGGTAAATCAAACTGTGTATTGTGTATATTTTCTCCCTATGGAAAATAACCTCTCTCTAGTCCCTTGTGCGTAGCCCCAAGACTCGATCAAGCAACTAGAGTATACTCTCGGAAAATCTGCCAAAAGTTTGAACCCCGTTTCCAACATCCCAGGTTCTATTTAAACGACTCTAGCATTTAAAGCGTCTTAAAGCGCATTTAAGGATATGAAACGTTCAGCGCCTTTAAGAAATTTGAACCGCTTCGAGCATTTAAAGTACCTTAAACGCTCGAAACAGAAGCTTTAACTTAAATAGCTTTAATTACCTTGTACCTGACCAATTGATGTTTCTATTCTGACGTGGCTGCTATCACACGTGGAGAGCCTCACAGTACTGCGACCCAACTTAGGGGTATTTTTCCCGTGTGAGTCCTCCTACCTGGGACTGCATCTGTGCAAGGGGTGACTTTTTGGGTGCCAACTCGTGCCCCCTAACCTCTAGTCACTCGCTTTGAGAGCGTATCTACCTTCCTCTCGTACCCTGCACCTGGCTACCCCTGGGCGTGACCCTGCTCATGGATCGTGACTATCCTAAGGGCTTCTCTGGGGCGACATGGGCACTTCACGAGTCAGATTGCTCTCCACTGGCGCTATTACTATGGCCTCGAAGCCACCTTTTTCTTCTCTTTATTGCTAACCCATGTTATCGGGGCTTAAAGCCTTCCACGGCGTCGCTCCCTCCATGGTCTTTCCTACCCATGGGTATCGGGGAGCAACGCTGTGGTGGCCTTGCTCTTGTGACATTTTACCTTGGCGACGCCCTACCTTGGCGATGCCTTATGTTGGCGACGCTTCCTCTTGGCGACGCCTTATGTTGACTTTGACCTCGACGCTGACTTTGACCTTGACTTTGTCAACGCCCGGGTACGGGACGGTACAATAGCTAAGTACAATTTCAAGTTGAACCCAGAGATGTATGTGTTCAGGGCGGAAGCAGGGAAGTTCCTTGGGTTTTTGCTCACTGAAAGAGGTATAGAGGCGAGCCCCAACAAATGTGTTGCAATCATAGGGATGAGGAGCCTTGTTAGCGTGAAGGAGGTCCAACAGTTATAATACTTCATTCGAGATCATATAGCCAATGGTGATTGTGAAATCAAGTTCGTTTCCATAGAAAGACAACTTGTTGATATCTTCACCAAGCCTCTATTAAATGACAAGTTTTATTCTCAGCGAAATGAATTAGGAATCCTTGATATGAATGCTTTATCTTAGTCATATCTTCTTTTAATTTGTCTATTTGATGACACAAATAGCAGGAGAAGGGTTGTTGGGAGTTGTTATGTTAAATTGTTTCTGGTTTTAATGTTTTAAAACTGTTGTTTTCTGGTTTAACAGTTTTTCAACCGGTTATACAATGCTGTTTGTTTGGATTAGACTATTCTGTGTTTGTTCAGTAATTACAGGATTCAACAGATTCTAAACATGGAACATTTCTAAAAAGCATCCCAGGGATTTGTCTCCATCAAATAGGGGGAAATTGTTGAATATGGGAAGCTTTGATGTGCCAAATCATCTTGAAGCCTGAAGCTGTGTGATGTTTTAGGTTTAGGTTTTGGTTTGGGGTTTAGAATTGTTGTAAGATCAGTGTTGATACTCAGACAAAGCTTTTTACAATCTGTTTTTAAAGATTAAAGTGTTTTTCCATGCAAAGGGAAAAACAACCAATTAAAGTTTCGAAATAATCGGTTGTTTGTCACTTAGCTGACATAGCTGTTTTAAAATTATTTTTTGAATGAGTTGCATAACTGACAAAACCATTCAATCGATTGAATCGTGGTTTTAACCGATTAAATGTGTGTTTTCACAACAGTTTTTTGAAATTTTGTTTTAACTGTTTTGATCGTTCAAAACTGTAGTCAAGATAGTTTTTCAAGTTTTATAAAATGAGTCTTAGTTTTAACAAGATAAGATTGATGAAACAGAAGTGACTGATACTCTAATCGTGTTTTGATTTGAGAGTTTACAAATCGTTTGTGAAAAGTTTTCTACCAAGTGTTTTTTTTAGCAAGATTGCCTTTGAAGTTTTGTTGTGGTTCAGAGAACTGATCAATAAGGTTCTGATGTATAGAGATTCCAGGTGTTTTCCTATCTTGTTCAAGTTCTTGTAATTGTTCAATATTACTTTCTGTAGAACTTTTGTAAAATCCTGTAAAGTCAATGTGAGTTTGGCTTGAGGTGTTTGTTGTGTGCAAAGAAGGTGAGAAGGCTTTGTGGGATTCAAAGCCATCTCTTTGTGGTTGGTGTATGTGTAATCTGTGATTGATTGCCTAGTGAATACTCAGTGGTTTGGCTGAGGACTGGATGTAGCTTTGTGATTGAGTGAACCAGTATAAACTCTAAGTGTAATTCTCTCTATCTCTTCTCTCATTAACTGTTTGTATTTTCCGCTGTCATAAACAACCAATTGAATCGTAATTTCAACCGGTTGAATTTCTGATACCAGTTTCTGTTTGTTTTCTATATTGGTTTTCTGAATTGTTTTTTTGAAATAATTGTTAAAGTTTCTTTCTAAGCAAAAGTTTTGTGAAAATATTTTGAAAACAATTCACCCCCCCCCTCTTGTTTTAGCCATCAATTCTAACAGTATGGCTAACCTAAGTGTGCGTTTTAGTGCATGTAGTGGTTAAGTTACATGCATATTGAAAAGATAACGTTGCACCATGAGTAAGGGTGCCAATGCAAACAAAATATTTTCCTGTTGTTAGCGCCTGAGGTGGTGCCCCATTGGCAGGTGGTTTTTTCGTTATTATTTTATGCTTTCAGTAGAGATAAGATTCTCATGAGAGAAAGCTGTTACAAGAGTAGTTATAAAAGGGGTTTGAGTCCCCTGGTAAATGTAGGTTTTTCCTAAGACTGAGACGGAATACTTATTTGATTTTAGTAAGCTCTCACTGACTTGATTGTCGAAGTGTGATCAACATGTAGAGCCCCCTCTGTTTCAACGGAGCCATGTGCAGTGCAACAAGAAGACGTAGAACAAATTCCAGAAGAGACAGTCGGAGGTGGAGCTTCTCACTAGATTCAATGAACGAAAGAGTCAACCTGCAAGAACACTAATCAATTGAAGTAGAAAGAAGAATGAAATTAAAGGGGTGCACACTCAAGAGCAATGGTGTGAGGAACCAAGTATAGTTAAAAAAAAATAGTCGAGCAGTTTTTTGAACATAAATGAAGGGGGACAATAGACATAGGGATTCTACCTGGGAATGTGGAATTTCTAACTCTAACACTAGGAAAACATGATGCTTACTGAATGCATAACATAATAAAACATTAGAGAAGTTATTAGGAATGTGATAGCACAAAGAGCCCCAACCCATAGAGGTTTAACTTTCCCTTCATTAAGAAATACTGAATGGGTATAGAACCAAAGGTCATTTAGGAAATTAAAGATTTTCAAAGGGATGGGTATGTACCAAAAGGGTGCAATGGTTCTTTCATGGCTTTAATACCCAAAATTGTGAATCCTATGGGGTTAGATGAGTATACACATATATCTTTGGTAGGATGCATATATAAGATAATAACTAAAATATTATCCAATAGATTGAAGTCTGTTCTATTAGAATGTATGACTTTAAACTAGAGGAGGGTGAATGGTTTAAAGAGGGTTTTCGCAAACTTTTTAGTCTAGAATGAAATTCCTTTGAGAAAACTTGATTCAGAACTCAGTTTGCCAAAAACACAAAGCAATTTAGCAATGCACCAGAAAAACAATCGGTTGTTTCGCATAAACAATTGGTTGTTTATACCAATTAAAAAAATACAAACTGAAATTAAAGAGTTTAAGGGAGAGAGAGATTGCACACACAGTTTATACTGGTTCACTCTTAAACCAAGAGCTACATCCAGTCATCCCAGAAACCACTGGAGAATCCACTAAGTAACCAAACCTAGATTACTTACACACACCACCAAAGAAGTTACCTTGATCCCCTCAGGACACACACTTCCTTTGGCTCAACACATACACCACCAAGAATGTTGATCTTGACAACCTCAAGAGCACACAACACTTCTCGGCCTATCACACCAAAGTTTACACAAAGTACAAAAGGATTACACTTGTTACAGAATGATCTGAAATCAATACAAATGAAAATCCTATTGCACTCTCTCTTGATCAAAGCAATCTTTAACTCTTGAAAGCAAAATCAATGAAAAACTCAAATCTATTTTTCTATGATTAAATCTCAGTTCTTGTTTGTTACAAAATCTAAACAAACTCTTTATACCTTTCAAAGACTAGTCAAAGCATTTAAAACAGGAGCGCATTTAGTTACAAAATCATTTAAAGCTCAGTCAACACCCAAAACAGTTTTCTGTTATGATTTGAAAACAAACAATCGGTTGAATGTGCGAATCAATCGGTTGTTTTGGTTTGACAACAAGTCAACCACCAAAAACAGTTTTCAACCTTTTTCAAAACACCTAAGTATAAAACAATTGGTTGTTTCGACAAAACAATAGGTTGTTTTTCACTTAGTTTGAAAAACACTTTCATTTCAAAAGGTTTGAAAATACTTAAGCTTTGGATTCAATCAAGAGTGGATTTACACAGATAATCTACCCTAGATCCTATTCTAAAACACCTCAGCAACAACAAGCACATCCAGCCTTCCATCAAACTCAAAGGATTTGGATTCTTCAAAGCTTGAACACACTTGATTCAACATGTTCTTCCTAACATAAATGACATTATACGGTATGCATTCATTAAAGGTATAAGGTTGTTAGATAGTGTCCTAGTAGCCAATGAAGTAGTATTAGAAGTGCGATGCATGAGGAAATAATATGTATAGTCAAAGTGAATTATGAAAAAACCTACGATTTAGTTAAGTGACATTTCTTATACTATATGATGGATAGGTTAAGCTTATGTAGCCTATGTATTATATAGATTACGTGGTGTGTGGAGTCATCCACCATCCCATTCTTAGTTCATAGAAGCCCAACGAAAAAGTTCAAACTAATAAAAGGGTTGAGAAAAAGGGATCCACCAACTCCTTTTCTGTTCCTAATTATTGTTGAAGCATTAACTAGGGTAGTTAGGCAAGCGACTAGGAAAAATATTCTTGAAGGAGTTTTGGTTGGAAAAAATGATATCATGATAAATATGTTGTAGTTTATGGAGGACAACCTCTTGGGGGTGAAAACCATGCTTTCAAAATATAAAGGTTGTAAAGGCCATACTTAGATGCTTCGAATTAGCATCCACCTTTAGAGTTAACTTTCATAAAAGTAAGATTTGAGGTTTGGATGTAGGAGAGAAATGAGGCAATTTTTTAACATCCTGAACTATGGTATAATACAATTACCTTTTAGTTATTTAGGAATTCACATTCGACTGAACCGTAAAAAGCAACAATTATGGCAACCAATAATCAATAAAATTAAATAAATTGTCAAGATGGAAAGGGAAAATCCTATCTTTTTCAAGTAGAGTGTGCCTCATTAAATCAGTCATTACATCCTTGCCTCTTTATTACATGTCAGGGTTTAGGTTGCCATCTTTTGTATGTGAGAAAATCAAGAAAATAAAGTGGAAACTATTGTGGGAGTGTGGTTCAGAGCGTAGGAAAATAACATGGGTTAAATGGTAGACATATGTAGGCCTAAGGACAAGGGACGACTGGGGATTGAAGATATCGAACTGTTTAATGTTGGCATAATAGCTAAATGGAAGTGGATATTAAGAGTATAGTCTAAGGGTCTATTGAAGGATGTTCTAGAATCAAACTATGTTCATGAAGAAAATTAAATGTAAAAGAGAAGACGAAGACGGAATCACAGTGGTGGAAATACCTATGTCGGGTTTATGAAAATAGGCTCTAAGAATAGGATAATCTTCTGGGAAGATAAATAGTTAAGAAAGGATTCATTCAAGTATAAGTATCCCAGATTATATGCTAATACACACTTGAGAAGGAAGCAACATTTGGGGAGCTAGCAAGTTAAACACGGTGGTTGTTGGTGGGCTAGGATAAGTCAATTTCAAGCCATTTAAATCCCCACTCTTTTACTCGACAAGGGGATTGAGTCAACTGTAGTATAACTGAGGGTTGTCATATACGCAGGGAGCTAATGATATCAAAATTAATTATCTTTTATAATGAAGAGATACGTGATTTGGAGATGATTTCCATATACTTTTTATAAATAAAAACTATAATAATAATAATAACTAAGAGATATTTAGATTTAGAGTTGAAGTGTTTGATAGATCACTAAAGCAAGGAATTAATAATGATCCAGCCTGTTGACTAGAACGCAAGAGCTTGGCCACGTCGAAGGTGTTCTTCCTCTGGATCGGCTTTGCACCACGCTAGCTTCCGTCCTCCGCACCTCGATTCTCCTTAAGAACCTGCAAGAGACAGAGTGGCGCCGCTGCGGCCGATCGCACTCCGACGCCCAAGTCAGCTGCTGAACCACCAAATACTAAGAAGAAAACTAAGAACTTCGAAGAACCGTGCAATGTTCTCTCCCAGCGTACTCAAATTCTCTCAAGCTTAAAGAAGTGTTCTGAATGCGCGTACCTTACGAAGTTTGTTAGAATCTCTTATATACCTTGGCACTTTCTCTCTCCTGACGGTTGCACATCTGAACACGTGGCTCGCATCCAGCTATACACGCGTCACCATCTGGAGCGTCCTCTGCTTGAGCGTCACTTCTTACTCTTCAGGCTTATTTGACTAAGTAATCCATGCAAGGAGTAACTTGGTGTATAGCTGCCGTGGAGCGCGATCTCTTCTGCATGGCCTGTACGGGGTGTCACTATGCACACCTTCCCTATGGTCTCGTCGGCCGCCATCATGATCTGTTTCACTTGCTTCACCGTGCATGTCTTGGTAAGCTGTCCCCTGGCTTCAACCTCTGGCCAGCTAGGGAATGACCATCTGATAACTTCATCCTTCGCGCTTGTGCCCTTC
>Ga0123342_1006502_pt1 | contig 16150 bp, 6 predicted proteins | sample Turbeawhitnodule_FD_89960 | JGI IMG/M metagenome (GOLD analysis project Ga0123342, IMG submission 89960) | Root nodule microbial communities of legume samples collected from Mexico - Turtle bean Mexico white nodule | ecosystem: Host-associated > Plants > Roots > Nodule | place: Mexico: Nepantla... | reverse complement strand
TATATATTATGATTGAATGGTGTATTGATGTGTTAAATGAAGTGTGCAATGATTTGAAAGTGTGATCAAGACATAGTATTTTCAGGAAAGGAAATACCGTGTTGAGATTGTTGTTAGGGTGTAATGAGACATCCTGACTTTACTGATATAATGAAATCACATAGATGAAGTTATTCAGTTGGTAAGAGTCGATTGAGGTTCATATGACTTTGTCTGGGGTTTGAAATATAATCTGGTCTTTCAGGTCATATGAATTTACCCTATCATACGAGATGATGAGATATTGAGATGTTTATGCGCATGGTTGTGTGGATTCACAACGAGTAGTATGACAGGTGCAGGTCTCGGGATTCTAATTTCAATACACGAGTCTTCCGGAAGTAGAGTCAAGTGTTTATGTTATATGAGTCAGTGGAAGTCTGACATGTGAAAAATGAATATTGAATTTTAATAGACACTTAATGATTTGAGAATTTGTATGAGACTTATGATTTATGTTTTATTAATTTCAAAGTGAAATTTTATAGAATTTTGTTTTATATGGCTAGCTTACCCTGTTATTTGGTTGTGTTGTTTCTCTATGTGTGATGATCGTGTATTTACACGGGAGCAGATGAGATTGCAGGTAATAGAGCTCCTCAGTGAGCAGAAAAAGGATTAGATAGATTTAAATGGAATGTTTTGCTTTGTTTTTTTTAAAACTTTTTTTATGTATATATTAAATCCCTAAAAAGAGGGATACCTTTTGTTTTGAGATACAAATATGAGAAAACAATATATGTTTATCTGTTAATTAGATATTGCATGCATAATATATTAGCAAATATGAGTTAAATTAGGGATGTTACAAAATATCAATTAATTTTAAAAAAAAATAATTAATCACTATATTAACTAAATTATATATTATATACTATTATTAATAAAAATTTATAAAATAGTTTATAAATTATATCTAACATTAACTACCAATAACTACTTTAGATTCTAAATTAATCATTAATTTAAATAAAAAATTACTTTAAAATGTAAAGTAGTTAAAATAAATTATTATTAATAAAAATTAATTTAAATATCAAACATTCTTTAATTTATAAAATAACATCTAACTTAATTAATATAATAATTAATATTTATTTTTTATTTTTTAAATTAGTTTATATTTAATAATTTTTATGGTGTTATTAATAAAAGATATATTTTCAAAATAAAATATATTTTTTATTTTTATAATCATTTAAATTTTATGTTATGTCAAAATGTTATAATAAATCTTATAAAATTCATGTTTTAAATGTATGATTTTATATTATAAATGTTTTGACTTATAGTAACTTTTATGAGCATAAAACATAACTATAATCACATTGTGATAACAAAAAAAAAATATAATTATAGTATTTCTTAACTAAATAATTTTTACATTTAATTGTATTATTGACCTAGAATAACTAGATTGAGGTGAGGTCCTTCTCATGGTGTATATTTAAATGTTTATATTTAACTACCTTGCTATATCATAATACTTACTTTCTATGTTATTGACGAGTTAGATCTTGGGTTGATTGATTTCTTTTTTTTACAGTGAAAGGACACTTAGGTACGGTAATTGTCAATGATGTGATGTTAATGTGAATATTTTTTACATAGTTGGTGTTGTTTGTGACTTTTAGATTTCTCTATATGCATATAGCTTGTAAGATCATAAAATAAGAACTATTCACCAAAGTATTAGTGGTAAAGTTGTAAGAACTAATGATCAAAAGTGTTGCATATTGTTCTAGATGGATTTGGCATGGGTAGTTGAGAAAGAAAGTGATGGTAGAACCTATAAATTCTTATAGAAACATTTCAACAGTGAAATCAATAAATATAGGAAATGTTTAAAAATAAGTTACACAAAGGTATGTAATGATATAAAATGGTAGAAAAAGTAATTAAATGGTTACCACCAGTTATAACATATTGTCTATACTAGATGTACACGACTTTCATTCAAAGTTAATACGTGTTTGACATTTTTTAAGTGAAATCATCATAAGATATGATGATTTATGTATATTTTTTATACTAAAATCGTTGTATCCTATGGTAATTTGAGTTGAATGATTTTTTTTAGCACAAAATATCATAATTTTTAAATAATTTGGGTTATGAATAGCTTGGTTTATGATTTAGATTGGGATTTTAAAATTTAGAGTTCATGATTTAGTGTTGAAAGTTTATAAACTAAAAAAAACAGTTGTTCAAGTAAAGTAATGACATGTTGCTTTTGTAATAAATTTTATATTATGAAATATATTTTAACAAAAATATAGATGTGAAGATTATCTATCATAATTATATTTCTCAAATTAAAACTAATTGTATTAAATGATGCCAAATCCAAATTATTTGCTTTTTATGAATTAAAATTTATATTTATGTATAAATTTTTAGATAATCTAATATCAATGTTAATAGAAATATAGATTATATAATATATACAAAATAATATTACATGAATATTTAAAAAGAAATGACACTTTGACAACCATGAAAGTTATATACAACTCTTGATGTGATGTATTTAGATATAAATATATAATAAAAAATAAATTTATAATTAAATGATATAGAAAAATATAAAAAAAACAGTATTGAAAGTTGTAATGTAGTTGTATAAAAAATAGATGCAGTGATTTTGGTGTTCAGATGTTGTGGAGTTTGTAGTACAAACATTGATGTATCGAAAGATTTTGTAGAAGTATAACAAGCTTAATTTTTTATATTTAAATAATAAAAAATATTTCACTTGAACAATGATATTTTTACAATCAAACATTTTTAAGATTTAGAATTTAAAGTTTATGATTTATGGTTTAGGAATTTAAAATTTAGATACTAGTGAACTTTAAACCCTAAACTAACAATCATAATTTCTTTGTATTTTTATTATTATGATGACATGACTTAAAAAATAAAAATTGTTAAGCATGTACTAACTTTTAATCAAAGTCTTGTACATCTAGTACAACTTTTGAAAAAAAATTAATGAAAGTTATTTAGGTGAAATACAACTTCTGCGATACATTTCTGTAATATAAAGTTAAGTCATTTATGTAATTCAAAGTGAAGTCGTTGAGAACAAATATGACTTCAGAATAATAAAGTGGTGTTGCTCAAATACAACTTTTTCAAAAGTTTGTAATATTTTATAAACTTTTCCATTTAAGTAAAATTGGTGTAGAATTGTACTATATATAATTTTTTAAAATGTTACCGGATGATTTTGAAATTGTGAATCAACAAAAAGAGAAATAGATGGGACTATAGTTTAAAATAAAAATTAAAGAAAAAATAAATATAATTTTAAATATATTCATTATCAATTAAAATTAATACGGAAAGTGTACAAATCACTTGGAGGGAATAAACATCCATTCCGACAAAAATCAGAAGTATCACCTATCAAAAATATCTCTCCATAAATTCGATATTAACACGTTTTTCTGTTGAAATATGCGCCTTATTACGGATGCAATTGACCTCAATTATTGACTTTTATATAATTATATCGGATATCAAATACTTTAAATTATTTTCTTTTTAAGTATTTCAAAACAATAATAGTAAAGAATATGTATTAATAAGAGTTACGAAAGGAATCATTCATCTTCATTCATATGGTAGATTATTTTATCAAAACATTTGGAAAAGGTAAAAATTTGAATTTATACTTTTAAGAATAAATAATATAGTTTTATTGACATATAAATTTTCATGCAGTTATTTAATGACAAGTTGATCATATAATAAATTTGTTGACTTTCTTTGTACAGTAAACATAACTAAAAATGTTTATTACCTGTCACAACATACCAATTTTGTCCGTAATATCGTCTGTTAAACCTTTATATTTTTTATCAAAATTCTTTCACACAAATAAATAATAAAATATCGTGTTTGGTGTTAGGAATACCTAAGATACGTGCACGTCCACGCTGATTCTAAACATCGATGGTGAAGAAGGGGTGAGTTTTATTGACCAAAATAAATTTATTTAGTAAAATAATAAACATCACTACTACCACAAATTATTTACGTGTCTAGTTTAAATATTTGAAGTTCTTAATTTATTTATTATATTACATATTTGAATTTTTGTGATTAAATTATGTAAGTTCAGTTTTCATTTATACTGTTTAAATGAAAATTACATTTAAGCGTAATTTATATAAGTTATGTGGGTTAAGCAAATTATAAATATGTACATGCACGTGTTTTCTCTAATAAGAGAAGTGTTGAAATTATTTATAATTATTTGTTTTTATTTATTTATATACTATGCCATATGAATGTTGACTCTGTCAGTGCCACGTAGGAAAAAAACGACAGATTGTAATTTTGTTTTTCCTTCGGCAAAAAAAAAAAGATTGCAGTGGAAGAAGAAATCCGATAACGATAGCAATTAGCAAATAATTGATGATTTGGAAGATTAGAGTTACACTAATCCAACTTTAGGGTGACCATGAATGACTTTAAAAAGCATTAATCACACTCTGAATCTGAGTTACCAAGACCTTTGAATGTTTTGACCAACTTATCACCATAAAATAAAAATGAACAGTTTAAAATAAGTTTGACTAAGAAGTATAAAAATAAAAATACATTTATTAATAAATTTAATAACACTACAATATAATTTCAAAACAAAAATTAGAAATAAATATACCTTTTCACTCCTGTTTTTATGATTATAATAATTTCAAATGCCTCTTTCCTAAATTATTAATAAAATTGGGTAAAACCATACTTTTTCCCTTATACGTCTATTCAAAGTTTTACTCTAGTTTCTTTTATTTCAATTTTTAATTGAGGCTGACATCATTATATTGAAATTGTTAGTTCAGTTTAGGCAGATAATTAACTGTTTTAAAATGATATCAATTTGAATAAATTAATAAATAGATAATTTAACTGAAGCGGAAGGTATGACTGGTTTATTGATGAAAACGATTGAAAAAGAAAAGGAAAAGAAAGGGAAACCATAAAAAAATCGAGATAATTGTTTAGATTTTTAACAAAGAATTCTTTTTCTATACATTTAATTATGTGGAAAACATATCCATACATGCGTGGGATCATATTATATAGCTCTAACCTTTATTAATGGTCACACTATTAATTGTTTTTATATAAAATAATAACTTTTGCCAATTTAATTACCAAGCTGTAATTTTATATTATTAAAAGGGTCTCACAATTTTTTTCCATCTTTCCAGTTTCTCTTTCACCTTTTCCACCTTATTCTCAGTTTGAAGCAGAGAAAAAATAAGATTTTTATTTTTTTTGCAGTTCCTCTTTTTATTCTTTACTTAATTGTTGTTTCAAATGGAAGCTTGTGTTAGTATATATGATTTTTTTTCTCTAATCTCCTTTGCAATTCGTAAAAACAAATGAGAGAGGAGCTGGTTCCTTCTCTCTTTACTTTTAAAAAAAATGATGCAGTGAAATAAAAGAAATGAAAGAACAAAAGAAGTAAAAATACTCCACAATGAAAAATACAATAAATTAAACAGAAAAAATATATTTTTAATATAATCTTTTGTTTTCTCGAAAGAACAACATTTTGAGATGTTGGAGTAATTATTAATTAATAATGTGAATTCGTATATTTTTTCTACCACGGGTTTTTTCTTGTCCACACGATACTGTGACCAGTATTGGTAATAATTTTGAATAAGAAAACTTATTTTTTTTGTGTGGCAGGACAAAAACCATTGTAAGACAAAGTATGCAGGATCATGGTGGTTCTGTTACGAATGTGCGGTTTCGGGTGTTCCTTGGTCGTGCATACAGGTTCAGGGTAAGGCTGCTCTGCTACACATACAAAACTTTAATTTTTAATTTTAATTTTAATTTTGATTTTAAAAAAATACAAGGGTGATGTTTCGACAAATAAAGTAATATTCAAATAAATGTTTAATTTTTTTAATTATTACAAAAACGTTACATAATTTTTTTGTTTACTTTTTTTATTTTTTATTTCTTATTTAATTTTTGAAAAAGATAAAATTGTACTTTCATGCTCTCTCAAGCCAATTATATCTTGTTACCTCTCGAGCATTTTCTCCTGCCTATTATTTGATTAGTGAGTTCTGACAAATTTCTATGGGCCTTCGATTGTGGAATAGGCCGCAAGTGGGCCACTCACGCAGAGTTTTCACCGTGACAGGAGGCCCCATAGGATGCGGTTGCATTTGGCAGGAGTGGGCCCCGGGCCCAGCTCTGCTTAGAGTTGGGACCCATTGAAGCAACCAAGCATCCTATGCTGTATTTTTAATCCCACCCCTCACACTTGTCATTCATTTCATGATGTCATTCATCTCATCATCATACACATCCAAAAAAAAATTATGTTACATACTATACATATCCTTTCCACACACAACAAATAATTATTTTCGAGTCAGAGAACATAATGGCAAATAAAGCTATTTTTGAACCCATATTTTTTACTATTTATTGTGATTTTCACCGTAAATTTAACAAGTCTGTGCTTAAATTTTGAATGTCCAGTGAAGTTTAACTAATCATAAAATATATAATAAAAAAAATGTTATCAGCACTCCTTTTTAACATAATATCATAGTAAGGTTTTGAATTTAAAAATATTGTTTAAACTATAATATTTGTTGTGTGTCACTTCATCCATGTACTTGATAGTTTGTCTATGAAGTAATGTATAGATATGGATTTCTCAGTTTAGAAGATGATTGGTGTGTGCACTTGATTACATTAGAGAAGCATTTAGCAGTTGTAGTGGGTGACTGAGGGTAATTTATGAGGTAGTAAATTTGGCTTTGGCGGCTCATATGGGTTAGTTCACATTACTAAAATAATCCCACATCTAAGGAAACCTCACTTGTTTCTTAGCAAAATTGCAAGTGGAATGACACAAGGTAGAACAGTCCCAAAGGCGTGACCCACAACTATGTCATCTTCATAAACAAAGACAGCCAAAAACTGCCACAAATCGGTGTTTGTTTAGTTGTGTCAGCCATTATGATACATAGTTGCAGAGGATTCCCTTGCTCATATCATAAACCATACTATTATTCTCTTTCTAATGAATATTATTTCACTTTGTTATTACTACATATATAAAGTACGTTTTATAGATATGGAGATGTCTTAGGCGAGTCATATTGATCTGCACAATCAGAATCAGAATCAGAATCTCACCTGTTGTATTAGGCGCCATCCATACTTACGTAATAAACTATGAGAATTAAAAATACGCAACAGAAACTATAGTTTTCCATGTGATATCATGCTTTTCAGATGGGTTGGTATACTTGTTTGTGACAGTCTGACAAAGTCAAATTTCATGTACCTTGACTTATTTTTAGTACTAAGCTAGCTTCACATTCAAATCATTTAGGGGTCAATTGGATACTCTCATCACCATAGTGAAAAATTATTGTACTAAGGTGGAACCTATGTGATTTTTTTCATCGGTGAAAGAGAAAAAATAGTCCCTCTGTGTAATTTCATTAACAGTATTGTTCTAGCATTGCTGTTGTATTATATGGAGTTTATCAGAAGAAAAAAGGACAGTGTCATCTTGAAGGTTTTGTTGGGTACTGAGAGAGCTTATTCTCCAATATCTGTTTTCAAACTCATTTTTTTGCATCTTTTAATAAACATTATAAAGGTAAAATATTTTATAATTTGTGTTGACGTGGAATTTGAAGATTAAGAATACTAGTTTTTAGTCCCAAGGGTGGATGGAGATGGATTAGACTTCTCTGAAGTTGAATGGTGGGAAATGCCAAATGGGTTGCTTTTGAATGAAAGTGTTTTTGGCTTGATTGTGTGAGTGGTGGTATTGTACTTGCAAATTAGTTTGATGTTAAGTTTGTAAACAACTCCACTGAATAATAATTGTAGCACTTGTTATTCGTTTTAGTTAACTTCATACGAATCTTGAACTTGCTAATAATGCAGAACGGACTGAGATTAGGCTCAATTGAAAACAACTAGTGTTTATCTGTAATGCTATATTGTGGCATATAATCTACCTTCAAGCCTTGCCACTTTTTATGATTCCACTCTAGTTTTCCAAAGTCACTCATAATTAATTATTTGATTTTGAATTCACACCTTTGCCTCCAGGAGAATGCATCAGATTAATTTAAGTTTAACTCAGTTTTATTCTTAAATTGAGCAGGGAGAGAGAACTAATTTTGTTCCTTCAGACGTTTCCATATCAATGATTATAGACGCAGAAAAAGACTCGTGAACCCTCAATTCATGACTTTTTGAGCTGAGCATAATGACCGTGAAAATCCAGTGGTGTTTTGGCAACATGGAATCCATTTCATGTCCTTCTCAAGGCTCTAGCAACTGGGAGAGTCCACTCCTTCAATTATTCTTGGATTCCAGATTCTGGAAACTTAAATTTGGATCTATGTATCCAATAACCCATCTAAGATTCCAGAGGTAACATGAATCCCATGCTTTTGATATCACTATACAAAATAAAATAAATCTTTTATCTACTTCATGGGCCATCTTCCTTCTTATAGCATGGCAAGAGGAGTCCCTGTCATTGGAGTCCACCACAGAGTTTGTATGCTAATTCTGTGAACAAAATTTAGTGGCAACAGTTGCCTATGCAGGTGGTTCTATCATAATTGTATTAGCACTAGCTATATAAATGTCTGAAGATCGAACCCTCTCTTTTGAATTGTTATTTTCAGCTGGGGAAGTTGGGACAACCACCATTGTCACGTGCCCATCACAACACAATTGGATCCATAGTTCCATTCACCACTTTGAAGGAAACCTTAATCTGTATCTAAATTCTAAACAATATACAAAATAAGATTTGACTGCAAAAAGTTTTTGATGCATTCATGTTCCTGTTCTTTTCTTTTGTTAGTTTAGAATGATAAGTTTTACTCCATCACTCACCAAAATTAACCACAATAAAGCCAAAACATAACCATCCTCCACTAACAGATATTTAACACACTGTTGTGTTTCCAATATTGGTTTCTTCTTCTGATAACTGTTTATACCATACCATTACAATATTATAAAATAAAAACAAATTTGATATCAATTCAGCATGGGTCCATAAACAAATTCCAATTGGTTAGTATGACACATCAGTGATGACTGATAGCTACACCATTCTTCACTCTACTTAATTAAAAATAAACTAAAGATCTATTAATCAATTATATACACAGCAACAAAATCACTTCAGATCCACTGTTTTCACTACTCTAGAGAGATTCTCTTTTCCATTAATTATTTATTTGGTAACCAATACCATTTTCCCTATAACAAATTCATGTACTATTCTCTCTCCATCTCTCTTCCTATTTAGCTGTAGTTCAAGTTTTTTTTTTTCAGAATCAAGAAATAAAATATTTTTTTAATTATAATAAAAATTTTATGGACTTTCCTATTTAATTTAGTTTTTTTTTTCACCTTCACAATAAATGCAGGTATAAATTATTAAATATTAACAAATATTTAAAGATGTAATTGATAAAATAGCAGTTAATGTAATCTTGTATTTTGTGAACAAAAATTCTCCAAAAAGTTGATACTAATTAAAATGAAATGGATAGAGTAATAAATAATAAATCAGAGGAAATCTTATCCTTTAGATTTTTCAATTATAATGATTTTTTTATGAAAAATATAAATTTAATGTCATCAAATGTACTCTCTGGTAAATTTCAATAAGTATACAGTATATTATTGAATGTTGTCAAATCTGTACACCTTTACTGTTGTGACAGGTTGAAAAATAAAATAAAATAAATAAAAATAATATATATATATATATAGGTATCGTAGATCAAATTTCTAAAAATACTAGTTAAATAATTAAACTATAACATTTAAAAAAAAATATCTAGTTAGAAATTTTAAAGGTACATAATATATCTATTCATTTTAATGAACAGTATTCCCTACTTTAAATTATATTACCAATATTTAAATATTTAACCACTTAATTATAGTATATAAATGACTATCATTTGATTCAAGAAATATTCTGGTAGCAATATTTGAAGATATGACATAGTTGTCATGAAATTCTAGATAGCTAGATATCTATCTGTAACATGTTATTTTCTTCAAAAGCAATCATCCTTAAACTCACACCACCCAAAAACTCCAAAAACTACAGCTACTTCAAAAGCTTGTCTTGTAGCTTATTGAGGTTATAGTTGTAAACATAAGTCATTGCTGATCTTATAAATCGGTTAAGTAAATTTATTTACTTAAGATATAATGTGAAAAATTATCACTGCAATTCACTCTACCATAAAACAAATGCTATATGTGAAAAGATAATATATAAAAATTAAGATTTTGGAATTTAAAACTATATAATACATAACTCATAAAAATTAAAGAAATAAAAAGATCATAACAACTCATTTCTTAATTTTCTTAAAATTTTAAATTTCATAAATTTATATACTACTTTAACATATCAATTCTAAGTTTTCCTATTATATATAATGAATTAAAAGTTTAAAATCTTAATTTAATATTATCTTTATAATTAGGTATTTTTTAAAATAAATTGATGATTTAACTTCACTCATGATTTTTTTTATATGTCATACAAATATAATTATTTAAGTTTAAAGTATTTAATAAATTTAGATATTTTTAATTAAATTTTTATTAACAAAATTCATTTTATTGAATATTCAATTTATTTTATTTATATTTAAATATTCTTGATTTTTTCGTGAATAATGTAGTTTTTATTTTTAGTTTTTTTCTAGTTTATCGATTGACTTACATTTTTTCTCTCAAATTTCTTTCAATTTGTAAATTAAGTCATTCTTTAAAAAAATAAACAATAAATTGAAAGGAATTTTAAAAGAGAGGTGGATCAGTTGATTCACAAATTAAATAAAAATTAAATTAATATATTTTTCATCTTTATTTATAAAAAAAATAACAATACATTTAAATGAAAATAAAAAATATTTAAAATAGAGTAAAGTAAAAAACATTAATTTTTTCATTAAAATCTAATTTTCATATTCAATAATATAAGTAGGTAAAAGATATATTTCTTTACTATTAGTGAAAAATGAATTTTATGAGTTTGGATGATTGGATTTAGTATCCAATAATAAAGAAATAAAAAGTGATAGATATTAAATATGCACATACAAACGTGTATGTGAGTCACAGTACAAATGTAATTTTTATTGTACACTATCTGCGTTCCATTTGATGCACCACATTAGATAAAAAATAAGAAATATTTTTATTATCATTGACTGTAATAATGGCTGATAGCTAATGGTGGGTTATAGTAATTAATATTACATTTTAGAGAATAAACTAAAAATAGTGATGACTGATAGCTACGTCATTGTTCACTCTAGTTAATTAAAAATAAACTAAAAAGCTATTTGGTCACCAATACCATTTTCCCTATGACAAATTCAACATGTATTATTCTCTCTCTATCCAATCCTAGAATAAAGAAATAAAAAGTGATAGCTATTAAATATGCACATGCAAACATGTGTGAGGCACACGACAAATGTAATTTTTATTGTGTGTTTACGTGCGTTTCATTTGATGCACCACAATCGATAAAAAATAAAAAATATTTATTATCATTGACTGTAATAATAGTTGATAGCTAATGGTGGGGTTATAGTAATTAATATTACATTTTAGACAGTAAATTAAAATTAGTGATGACTGGTAGCTACGTCATTTTTCACTCTACTTAATTAAAAATAAACTAAAGACCTATTTGGTCACCAATACCATTTGTCCTATAACAAATTCAGTTTGTGCGATTATATGCGCTTCATTTGATGCACCACATCAGATAAGAAATAATAAATATGTATTATCATTGACTGTAATAATGACTGATAGCTAATGGTGGGTTATAGTAATTAATATTACATTTTAGACAATAAATTAAAAATAGTGATGACTGATAGCTACGTCATCCTTCACTCTACTTAATTAAAAACAAACTAAAGAGCTATTTGGTCATCAATACCATTTTCCCTATGACAAATTCAGCTTGTGCAATTACGTGCATTCCATTTAATGCACCACATCAGATAATAAATAAGAAATATTTATTATCATTGACTGTAATAATGGCTGATAGCTAATGGTGGGGTTATAGTAATTAATATTACATTTTAACAATAAACTAAAAATAATGATGACCGATAACTACGCCATTCTTCGCTCTACTTAATTAAAAATAAACTAAGAGCTATTTGGTCACCAATACCATTTTCCCTAGGACAAATTCAGCTATATTATTCTCTCTCTATCTTTCTTCTTAATTAGTTGTAGTTCAAGTTTTTTTTTTTTCAGAATCAAGAAATAAAATATTTTTTTAATTCTAATAAAAGTTTTATGGACTTTTCTATTTTATTCACTTTTTTTCACCTTCACAATAAATGAAGGTATAAGTTAATTAAATATTAACAAATATTTAAAGATATAATTGATAAAATAGCAGTTATTGTACACAACAAGAAAACCATGAAATAGAAACCAATTTTTAGAGATCATTTTAGAAACTAAAAAAAAATTGGTTTCTAAATTAGTTTCTATTATTGTTAAATGGTTTTTAAATTGGTATCTAATTAGTAACCAATGTTTTAACCACCAATTATTTAGTTTCTAAATTTGGTAGAAAAACCTTGGTTGCTAATTAGATACCAATTTAAAAACTATTTAATAATAATAAAAACTAATTTAATTTTTTTTTTAGTTTTTAAAATGATTTCTAATTTATTTACTATTGTATCTAATTATTTTAGTCTCTAAAAATTGATTTTTATTTCATGATTTTCTTGTAGTGGTAATATTGTATTTTGTGAAAAAAAATTCTCAAAGAATTGATACTAATTAAAAAGAAACGGATAGAGTAATAAATGATAAATCAGTGAAAATCTTATCTTTTTAGAATTTTCAATTATAATGATTTTTTTTATGAAAATATAAATTTAATGTCATCGATCAAATGTAGTCTCTAAATCTTAATAAGTATACAGTATATTATTGAATGTTGTCAAATCTGTGCACCCTTACTTACTGTTGTGACAGGTTGAAAAAAGAGAGAATTATATAACTTTTTTAAATATGAATAAAGATTTTATATATTTATTAATATTGAATTGAATGCGTTGTAAAGACACTAGTTAACTAATTATTCTACAACATTTAAAAAAAAAACATCTCGTTAGAATTTTTAATGGTACATAATATATGTATTCGATTTAATATAATTTATTCCCTACTTTAAATGTTATTACCAATATTTAAATATATTAACCACTTAATTAAAATATGTAAATCACTATCATTTGTTTTAATAAATATTATCATTATATTTGAAGATATGTCATAGTTCTCATGAAACTCTAGATAGCTAGTTATCTATCTGTAACATATTATTTTCTTCAAAAGGAATCATCCTCTAACTCACAACACCAAAAAACTACAGCTACTTCAAAAGCTTGTCTTGTAGCTTATTAAGGTTATAGTTATAAACATAAATCATCATTCATCTTATAAATGGGTTGAGTAAATTTATTTACTTAAGAAATAATGTGAAAAAATATCAGTGCAATTCACTCTACCATAAAACTACAGCTATATGTGAAAAGATAATATATAAAAATTAAGAATTTGTAATTTAAAACTAAAGACTCCATATAATACATAAATCATAAAAAGAAATAAAAAATATCATAACAACTCATTTATAAATTTCTTAAAATTTTAAATTTCATAAATTTAGATACTACTTTAACATATCAATTCTAAGTTTTCCTATTATATATAATGAATTAAAAATTTAAAATCTTATTTTATTATTATCTTTATAATTAGGTGATTTTTTAAAATAAATTGATGATTTAACTTCACTCATCAATTTTGTTATGTCATAAAAATATAATTATTTAAGTTTAAAGTATTTTATAAATTTAGATATTTTTTAATTAAATTGTATTAACAACATTTATTTTATTGAATATTCAAAATATTTTTTTTATTTTTGTTTAAATATTCTTGATTTTTTCGTGAATAACGTAGTTGTTATTTTTAATTTTTTTTCTAATTTATCGATTTACTTGCATTTTTTTCTCAAATTTCTTTCAATTTGTAAATTAAGTCATTCTTTAAAAAAATAAACAATAAATTGAAATAAATTTAAAAGAGAGGTGGATCAGTTGATAGACAAATTAAATAAAACTTAAATTAATATATTTAATCTTATTTATAAAAAATAACAATACATTTAAATGAAAATAAAAAAATTTAAAGTAGAGTAAAAATCACTAATTTTTTTATTAAAATCTAATTTTCACTATTAGTGGTTATGACTCACAGTGGTTCATTAAATGTTCATATTCAATAATATAAGTATGTAAAAGATTTATTTATTTACTATTGTGGAAAATGAATTTTATGAGTTTGTATTATTGGATTTCTTTTCTAAATCCAATCCTAGAATAAAGAAATAAAAAGTAATAGGTATTAAATATGCACATGCAAACGTGTGTGAGGCACAGTACAAATGGACCCAGATATGCATGAAGGACGTTTAACTTTTCATGGTAGATATATATAACCTTTTTATAAAAATTATTAATATTTATGGTATTGGTACAATATCACTTTCAATATATCATGTGATTAAAATTAACATCTCATGTAGTTATGTCAGCTACCAGTTGTTCATTCTCAATGAATAAAATTACTATTCATCAAAATAAAAATCTAAGCATAATGTTCCTTTTTTTAAAAAAAATATAAGCTTATTTGTATATTTTGTTTACTTATGATTTTACAATTTAGTCACTTTGATTATTTTTTTTCACATAGTTAATCTCTATTTTTTAAGATTTCGCGAAACTTGTTTATCTTTCAGTTTATTACTTTAAGATAATAATATTGATAATTAACGTGACAATACGCATTACTAACAGTGATTATTAGAGGCGAAATGGTGAAACTTTATATATTTTGAAATTAAACTATTAGAAAGATGATAAAAAGTAAACTAACAATAATATTTGAATTCCTAGTGTGTTTGATACAACGTTAAAAAAAAAAAAATTATTCGACAATGGATAGTTGAAATAATATATATTATGATTAGCATCGAGTTTTTGTAATATTTGCTAAGAATGATTTTAAAATAAAAAATGTATTCAATTGAGAATTTAAAATATTTTTTATAAAATGTTTCGTAGTATTTGAATAAAATTTGTAAACACTAAAACATATTAGATGATATTTAATTAAGATTATGATAATTTTTTAGAGGGTGAAAAAAATTGGTGGTATTCATTTAAATTTTAAATAATTATAAAAACATTTACTATTTAAATCCTACGATTTTTTTCGTAATATTTTGATTGTTGTTACTTGAGGTGTCAGTTTAGCTGAAGTTGTATAATGTCTAACATGAAATTTTTTATAAAAAATAAAAAATCTACGATTTTCAACATATTATTTTATTAATTATATTTTCATAAATTTTGTGTGATTTTTTATTTGTTTGTGTAAATACCATTTTTAAGTTTTAAAATATTTGAATATATTAGGAATTTTATAGAAAATAATAATTAAGAAGTACATACTAATGTAGTAATATTTATTTTTATATAAATTATTGATAGAGCGTTTACCTAAGTTCTATCATTCTAATTTTAATAATTAAAAAAACAGTGTAAAACTATGCATATATAGTAATTTAACTTGTATCTTTTAGTTTTACATCATTTTTATTATTATGAACTTAAATTAATATATTAAATATTTTAAAACTTAATACGTTCATAAAATTTATTAATATTAATATTATATATAATGATAAAATATTTAATGAACCCTTTTTAAATTGACCCTTGTTTTTTTAGTGAAAAGGGTTTTTTAAACGAGTTTAAACTTAATTCTTTTGAAAAAATCTTATTAACTAAATAACTAGGATTTATCTAGCTTATAGTTTTAATTTGTATAAATGGCCTGTTTCTCTTCTTAAGCAAGTTGAACAGTGGTGTCGAAATTTTATCTGGACTGGTGATATTCTGAAAAAAGGTATAGCTACTGTTAAATG
>Ga0123342_1006501_pt1 | contig 16158 bp, 7 predicted proteins | sample Turbeawhitnodule_FD_89960 | JGI IMG/M metagenome (GOLD analysis project Ga0123342, IMG submission 89960) | Root nodule microbial communities of legume samples collected from Mexico - Turtle bean Mexico white nodule | ecosystem: Host-associated > Plants > Roots > Nodule | place: Mexico: Nepantla... | reverse complement strand
CTCTATAAATAGAGTATTGAACTATTATTTGATATATGAATAATATATGCAGTTTGTTTCCTTTTCTCAATTCTCTATCATTGTTCTTGTTCTTGGTATAATCGGAAGCCACCTAAAGGTTCCTTTTGTCCAAAGCCTAATCGTTCTTCGAAATCTTTTACGAGAGGACCTAGACGCTTCTACACACGATCGTTCATATCACCATCTTCAATAATCAGACACTATACTCTATTTTGTCCCCACAACGGGAATCACTTACTCTAACTCTCCATGTCTCTGGTTTTACCTTTCATTTTCATAAACTTATTCTAGGTAAAGATAAACTTTTTGTTGATGTTACTTTCTTTGAATCTATTTCATTATTCACGGATACTGTTGTCAATAATGCTCCTTTGGTTGCTCAACCAGATGTTCTAACTCGATCATTATAAATAATACTCCTCTGGTTGCCCAACCTGTTATTCTAGCTTCGACTATCATCACTAATACACCTTCACCGATTGTCTATCAGCAATGGTCGCAACATCCACCAATGCTTGCAACTACTGATTTCCTAACACCATATGTTGCTCCAAACGACCCTCTAACCACATCTGCCGAAGAGCTTCCAATTGCCCAGCGAAAAGGTATTCACACTTGTAATCCTAATGTTGAATATGCTTGTACTAATTTATATCACCTCTTATCTCCTTTCTATTTTTCTGTAATATCTTCTTTTGATTTTGTGTCTGTTCCTAAGTCTACAAGTGAAACTATTGCTGATCCCTGTTGGTGTGTTAGATGAGATGGCTTCTTTACATGCTAGTGGCACATGGGAGCTAGTCCAATTACTTCCAGAGAAGGCTACTTTTGATTTTCAATGGGTATTTATAAAGAAGGTTGGAGTGGATTGATCGGTTCAACGCTGGTTTGGTGGCTAAAGGCTATACTTAGATATTTTTGGTCTTGATTATGGGGCACTTTTGGTTGTATTGGATGTATACGGTGAAGGTTGGACTGGATGGGAATATTGATCGATTCAAAGGTAGGTCGTTTGGTTGCTAAAGGCTATACTCAGATCTTTGGTCTTGATTATGGGGCACTATTTTCTCCTGTGGCCAAGATTACTATTGTTCATCTATTTTTCGCCATGGTTGCTAATTAGATATTAAAATTATAGTCCTACATTGTGAGTTACATGTAGAGGTTTACATGGATCAATCCCTAGGATTTACTGCTTTTGTTGGCTCTCACCTCGTTTGTCTTTTGCGACACTCCTTTTATGGTACGACTGAATGCGAAGATATGATATGATTAGGCAGAATGTAAATAGGGATATAAGATAAATTTATAAGATATGTGGGGATTTTATTTTATTTTGTTACCTTAATCATCATGTTCATATATTATAAATGGATTAGTGTGTATGCTCAGATACACACGATTCCTGTAATCCTACAGTGATATGTGTGTCTATATATATGCAGAGAACAGAATACAGGGAAATAAACAGAGAAGAGTCCCAATCATGTCACCAGTTCAGCTGTTCGAATCATGTCCTGATGCCCTCTTGCACTGAGGGCCTTATAGATGACATCTGATTCTTTGAAGGCATCGGCCTCAATGATGACAGCATTGCCTGCTGCTCCTGCCCAGAAAGGTCTGTTTGAATTTCATGAAAACAGAATTAGGTTCTTGCACTTTGTTTTGATGGTTTGAGTATTTTACATCGTAAGACAGATTATATTATTGAAAAGCTTAATTATTCGTTTTTTGTGCCGAGAAAATGACTTCTCTTACTCTTTGAGAATGTCCTTGAGCACAGTGCTCTTGCCAGCTCCCATGCCACCACCCATGAAAAGAAGCACTGGGCTCCTATCACTGTGAGCCACTGGGGCCATCACCTCTGTGCATTGGGAGTCATCATTTGTCAGTCCCATTGCTTTCATTTCTTCCACTAATGTGTTGAAAACTCTAGCCACCTTCAGATTCTTGGTCACTCTGTCGATCCTTTGTTCCCTGTGCACAGGATACTATTTAGGTTAAAAAGGAAATGTGACATGTTCATTCTGTCTCAAACCAACAGGGATGCACCTTGAAAACTGACACCACTCACTAGTTACAGAAGATGGTTTATTCATAAACACTATTCTTTTTTCATTTGTTGCTACTTCAAAAAGGAATGGGAGAAGAAAGAAAGCTCCATCATAATTTCTTTCCTTATTATGTTTTGATATTGATTTCTAGGGGCAACTGAAATGGTAAAATCTTTTATCCCTTTAATAATATAGATATTCATATCCTGCATCACAACATGATCATCACATCGATTTCAAAGATGGTTCAATAAGTATTCTCAGATAATAGTAGTAATATATACCTAGTTGCCGCCATAACTATGCGCCTGAGCTTTGCTCTTGGTTCAATTTCAGAGCTAAACACCTGCAATTCCAAACAGCAACAAAAACAGTTTTTTTACCTAATAATATATCTTCAATTTCATGTGTAAATATGTTTCTGGATCCTCAATTTTTATTTATTAAAATTAGTCTTAGTTACTGCGTTTTAGAAACACTGATTTTACACTAATTGCCACATTACACAGGCTGGCACGAGTGGGTTGGGGTGAAGACTCCTTCCACCAATTTTTACAACATAAACATGAAATCGTCATCTTTATAACGTGTAGGGACAAGACAAAAATTGAGCAACTTAAAAAAGATTTTATAAACCGATATAAATGATTCTGACGCTTGTTTATAGGTTCACATAAAATGTAGATACCTGACTTATCAAAGCATCACCAAATCTCCAATGGAATGCAAAGTAGCTGAGAATGCATCTCTCAAACTCCTCCACAAGCTTCACAAAAAGCGAATCAGCATCTGGTTCATTCTCAAAGAAGGCGTAGAGATCATCTTCACATCCCTCAGATTTCCTTATGTATTCAGCAGCCAATTTACAAAGATGAGGACAGCATCTCCTATCTTTGAACCCCATTTGCCTAGCTGCACCAATTCAATAGCAGAATCTCACGTACAAGTATGATTAACATCATGGTATGTGACTATATAATATATATAAATGTTTATGGATCCATAATTTTATCTGCATGTGTAACTGATGAAAAATATTGGACATACATTATTATTACCTACGTAATGAGGGAATTTTTCAAGCTTTGGGGTGTGGTTTGCCTTTGATATTCTGAGTCGTGGAATGATCTTTCGATCTCTCATTTTCTTAACTCGATAATGCATTGCTGCAGCAAATATCAACCCAATGGAGGAAGCCACCACGATCTCTGTGAAGGTGGGCTTTCCATTATACTCTGAATTAACAAGATTGAGGTACGAGTTTCAATTCACTTTGCACGTTTGTTAATATCAATTAAAGAACCAAATACGATAATCTCATTCATTCATGCATGCGTGCATACATGCATGCATGGTAGTTTTTTACGTACCTCTGTGCATGTCGGTGAGAAGTGCAAGAAAGAGAGCATGCATGCACCACCGGAGTTGTAAGAGATTGTGAATTAGTGTGTCTGGATCGCTGCTATTTTGATTTCCGAAGAATTTGATTTTATTGGTATTGCGTTGAAGGAGTTATTGTCTTCACACGTGGCTTTGCATGGCAATGGCATCGTCATTATTGCAATTCTTTTTTACTAAGTGATGTAATTTCAGTCTCCTAAATTAAGAAAAGATAAATTAATTTAGTTATATAGACATGGCAAAATGAAGATTCAATTACAGGAATTATAAAGTAAAAAACTTCTCAACTTAAGAACATCAACAACCAACATTACACGATTTTGTATAATTAATATAGTAGAATATTTATATGTTGATTTTCTTGTTAAATATTGCTCCACCCTTATTCTAGAAAACTAAATGTTGATACTTTAATATATTCATGGAAAATAAACTTTTTTTTATTAAAGATTGCAGATTATTATTTTTTCTTTAAAAAGTAAATTACTCATTTTAGAGAATTAGATCCTAAAGAGGGGAAATAAGTATTTATAGCGTAGATAGAAAGAGATTTATAATGGTATCTTAATTAAAAAAAATTATTGATTCAGTTATAAGGGTTTTAAATAATGTCCAAGAGAAAGATACTACACAATTCATGCAACCAATGATCTTGAGTTTTCACCCAATAAATTTCCAAAATTCTAGAATTGAAAAATACGTTCCCAAAAAGAAATATGGAACAAAGCTTTCTAAGTTCTGAAAATAAAATTTTGGAATAAAATTAAAAAATCTATGGTTGTATTTGGATTGAGGAGTGTATTCGTGGAGAAGGGATAGGTGAATATGTGAGGATTTGAGAAGATGTTGAGATTGTTTGGATTTAAGGATGTTAGAATGATTTTGTGAGGATAATTTATTGAAGTTTGTGAATAATATGATGATAGAGAAGAAATTTTGAAATTATTTTAAAGATATAAAATATAAATTTACAAATTTATCATTGTTATTAAAAAATATTTAAATAGTAAATTATAATATCTATTTTTGTAGATTTTAATTAATTAAATTTTTGTAAATTATTTTTTGAATAATTATTTTTTGAAAAATATGAGTTACGTAACACAATTAGAATTATATACATGTAAAAATTAAATATTGTTACATAAAAATAAATAATTTTAAATTTTAAATAAATATAAAATTTTAAATATTTAATGTATTATTTAAATAAAGTTATGAAATATATAAAAATTTAAAAAATTATATTTAAAATTACAAATAAATAAAATTTTTAAATATTTAATATTCTATTTATATAAAAAAAATAAATATATAAAATTCATAAAATATTTAAAATTTTAAATAGATAAAAATTATAAATATATAATCTTCTATTTAAATACAAATATGAAATAAATAATTTTTTTAAAATTTTAAATAAATATAAATCTTAAATATTTAACGTCTTACTTAAATCAAGAAATATATAAAATTTATAAAATATTCAAAATTTTAAATAGATACAATTTCTAAATATTTAATGTTAATAAAAATAAAAATATATAATTTTTAGAATATTCAAAATTTTAAATAAATACAAAGCTTAAATATTTAATGTCTTATTTAAATAAAAATATAATATATAATATTTTTAAAATATTCAAAATTTTAAATAAATATTAAATCTAAATATTTAGTGTCCTATTTAAATAAAAATATGAAATATATAAAATTTTTAAAATATTCAAAATTTTAAATAAATATAAATTTTAAATATTATAATTAAAATATTATTTTTATATTATGTATTAACTGACTTTGGAATATGTGATGATCATGTTTTTGTCTTTAACATATAAAATTGATTTTCATCCTATACAACCAATTACAAAATTATTGATTTTCACCATGTAGAAGCATAAAATCAATTATGTCTTCAAATATCAATTATGATCGATTCCACGATTCCAACATCCATAAAAGAAGAGAATCGATTAGACTTCTTTGTAACATGAGAATCAATTTTAAATGCACCGATAAACATAAAATTAAATTGATTATGGCTTCTATACAATCACCATGAGAACCATTTTTCATGACCAACAAAAAAGCTAAAATCAATTCTCCCTTGAGTATAATGTCTTACAAAATCAATGTTTTCTTTGTATGTAGTGTCTCAAAGGCTCGGTATCACATGCAGTTTAAAAAATAAGGATATTGCAGTAAATTGTTCTTAGTCTACATGACCACACCCGTTGGTCATCTAATAAAAGATAGATCCAACACAAACACTCACTAGTATAGACTCTGATTCTATATTAGAAAGTGGTCTTTAAGTCTAACTAAATCCCATAAAACCGACTCTTGAGATGAGGTTTGCACTCACTTATATATAATGAAATATCTTCATCTCTAGTCAATGTTGGGTCTCTAACAATGTATAATCTTTTTTTATTCTAATTTTTAAATTATCTCCACTCGTTCTCCGTCTGTGTCCTCTCTTTCAAATTACTTGATCCAAACAAGTAAGACACTCGTTTGTCAATCTGCGATTGGAGGACATCAAGAATATGGAAAACAACATCCAAAAATATATGTTGAAAAAAGAATTTTAAATAAAAAATATGAAAATATATTTTGAAAAGTCTGGAAAGTTATTCTAGAAGTTTAATCTAGAAAAGTGTTCTAGAAATTCAAATTTGTAGATGTATTCTGAAAACTCAAATTTACACCGTCACTCTATTTAAAAAAACTAAAGAATTTTTTTTGGTCATTTTACTTAATATGGTGCAGGTTTAAATTTATTGGGTAGATAAAGTAATTGCCATGGTAAAATAAGAGATGCTTTCCAATAAAGGTTTTTTTTTGAGATAATGGAAAATAAATACATATTGCCCAAAAAAAATCAAATCAATTTGTCAATTACCCGAGATTAGGTTTTTTTTTGGAACTTAATCTAATTGTTAATGAATTTATTTTATTTTTAATATATGTTCTAAATATTTCCTTACCATCACATTTCAATTTGTATATTTTAGAATAAGTTTCGAAGTGTTTTAAAAAAAAAGAAAAAAAAAAACGACTTTCTTAAAAGAAAATGGACATCCATGTCAATGGAGCAAACTCAAACTCTTGTAATTTAAGCAATCTTATTCTTTAATGATGAAAAGATTTGTACTTCTACATCAAATGATCACGTGACCACCTAGAATTTCTTTATGCTAAACATACATAGATAAGGTTGCCTTGAATATAAAACCAAACTGCATATAGCTAAAAACTATATGAAGATCTCATGTATGTATTGTTTAACAATTATGTATTTGTTATTTTACATCTAATTAATTTAATTTGAGTATGAAAGTATTTTCCTCGACACTTTCTCTTGTGGGTCAAATTTTTATAAGATTATAATCTTAATGTAAAATAAGGAAACTTAATAGTTAGTAAAACGGACTTCTTTTTAATAAGGAGTACACTTAAAATTGTACTGGTGTCATATGGTTCTTTATAAGATCGTTTGACATCTATCACAGGATCAAGTAAGATTGTTCAAGACAACATGGGTTTTTACAAAAAATTATGACAAAATAACTTGTAAGGGGATGATTTTCTCTATCTATATACTATAAATTGGTCTTATCTCTACTGATATGAGGTTTTCAATACATATAACTAGATATTTATGGATGGTCTAACAGCAGGTGACATGATAGATTCAACAAACATCATTAGTATAAACTCTAATATCTTACTAGGAGGTGAGTTTAAACTCATCCTCACAACATCAACTTGTAAGATAAGGATTACTTCTAGTTATATACTATAAATTGATCTTTTGTCTATTTAATGTGAGATCTCCAACAAGTCTCAAGAAATGGAACACTAAAAATATATGCACCCTTTGACAAGAGAACATTATGATATAGAGAAAGATGGGCACCATTTGACAACAAGTCATCTTGTACACCATTTATGACACCATTTTCTCTAGTGTTTACAACCTTCCTTAAAGAAACAACACTGAGTTGGTTCACGAGGTTGTCCATTTTCTCTGTAAATTATTTTGACACCCTTATAGCTAATTGTCACACAATTTGTTAATACCATTGTTCAAACCAAAGAGGAAGCCCCAATAACATTCATTAATGTTAACTTCAAGGCAATAGATCCTTAGTAGGACAATCCTATGCTCATATCACAAACTCCGCAATCACAAAACAATAATTAAATAAGGAAATTTGGTAGACATAATCTTTTGGAGATTTTCAAGTGCTTAGAATTGTTGAAAAGTGATATACAATCGTATGATGATAAGAAACTAGGATAAGTAGTCAAAAAGGAATGTATAATCGTATGACACCCATGAATAAATTGATTTGTACATGAAATTTAGTGTGGGAAGCACAAAATATTGTATGATCAAAATTCGATATCTCATCGTCAATGTAAACACATTCTACATAATATTACTTGATAAAACTTGCACTAAATGTCCATGGGGCAATAGTCTTCATTCCGCTCATTGCCATGAAGTTCCCTTCGATAGGAGATAACATAATAATTGTGTATGTTGATAAAAATAAATAGCAAGGAAATGTTCTTCAACTACTTTAAGAATTACAACATCATCATTAGAAGCTTTATAGTGTCCACAAGGGACGAGTGACACTAAAATTTTCATAATGATAAACTTATATTTAGTATAGACAATAATATAAATGTGGTATACCGAGAAAAAGCTACCCATCTACAATTAGGGGCAATAGGCCAAAACACCAACTCGACACCTTGTTGTTTGATAGTGACAAATACCTCTTACCGAAGTATTACTTAACAATTAGAACATTTTTTCATGGATGAATGTATCATGTCAGACATAAATCCTAGTGCCATATGTCACACTTTCAGTACACAAAGAAGTGAAATTAATGTCTTATAGGAAAAGAAAGTTTGGAGAAGAAATAACACCAACAAATTTGTAAGAGGAACATGTTGGATGAGAATTTATTCGCAAAATCCACTATATCACATGACTTCAAACTATGTCGGAGTGGTTTTTAATTGATAGTTAGAAATTTGACATGGAGTTTTAGGTTAGAGATGCCTTATTAATGAAACATTACCCAACTTCTAGAGTTCTACAAAAATTAACCTTATAGGTTAGATCATAACTTGATCCGTTGAATTTTGAAATTTAGCATAAAAATATGAATCAAAAGGAGCAATAAAGACACAATGCCTAATTGAGTTTATCAACAAGTTATGGAAAAAAAATGGCTATTTGAAATGAAATTGTGAATGCTCCATGTGGATGGATCAACAAATGAGAAAGAGAGTGACACCAACATAATACTCGAAGGACTAGGGAATTTGTTAGTCGAACAATCCTTATATTTTAATTCCAAATGTCCAATAATCAAGTTGAGTATGAAGAATTCATTGTTGACTTAATTTTGATGAAGGATGATCAACGTAACAAAACTCTTATATGTTGAAGTGGTTCCCAATTGATAGTTGGGCATTTGACATGGAAGTTTTAGGTCAAAGACCCCTTATTAATGAAACATTGCCCAATTTTCAAAGTTCTAACAAATTGACCTTGTATGTCAGATCATCACTTGGTCCGTTGAATTTTTAGAATGTAACATCAAATATGAACCAAGAGGGTCAATAAAGGCACACGGCGTAATTGAATTTATCAACAAATTATGACAAGGAATTGCTATTAAAAAGAAATTGTGGATATTCTATGTGGATGGATCTCAAATAAGAAATAGAGTGACACTAACATAATACTCAAAAGACTAGGAAATGTTAATAGAATGATCCTTTTGTTTTGATTTTCAAATGTCCAATAACTAGGTTAGGTATGCAAAACTCATTGTCAATCTACTTTTGGCGAAGGATATTACTGTAACAAAACTCTTATATACCAAAGTGGTTCTCAATTTACAATGGAGCATTTGACATTGGAGTTTTAGATAAAACATTTTTGTTAATGAAACATTACCATCACCTGGTTGACATGCTTGCACATTTGAATAAAATTCATGTCAAACATGTTCATAAAAAAATAATGTTTGAACTTATCTTTTGTCAAAACTCTCTAGTACTACGAGAAAATGACAACATTAGATAGTTATCAAACAAAAGCTTTTATCTCCCACAATTAACACACAATTTTGTGTAAGATACAACATAATGGCTTGTGCTAATAGAAAGTTCATTTGGACAACTTATAAACACAACGAAACTTATAAATATATGATTAAATAATTTTTAGTTTATTAATAAATATGAAAATAAATAATTTTTAGTCTCTAATAAATGTTTAGATTTTAATTTTTTTTAGCTTTTCATAAATTTTATTTCTGTTTTGATTTTGTTCAATATTGAAATTGGTAAGTAATAAATGGTCATCAAGTAATCTATGAACACTTGAGTAAGATTGTTTAAATAACTTTATAAAAAATTGTAAATTTTGTTTTCAGTATTTAATAATTTTTTTGTTAATTCTAAAAATTGCATTTATGTGTTTTATATTGTTTAGTAACTTTTTAAAAGATAAACTATCTATAAGGTGATTATGTCAACTATGAGGTAAGATCGATAATATATTAATATTTAAAATAATTATTTTACATTCCAATAACCAAAAATCACAATTAAATTTGAACAATTAATATGACTTCTTACATCCTAATATCTATAACACTAAAGTATCTTTTCGTAAATTTATGGAAAAAAATTAGGAAATTATATTCTAGAAAAGATATTTTTTCCAGATTTCTTTATATGAACAAGATACTACCAAATACAAATGAGTCGACTAATATTAATTTGTGTAATGAAGTGCTTTAGGATTTGAATATTTGTAATACTAATTTAGTTATGAATAAATTATATTACAAAATAATTATATTATGTCTGTTCAAGGTCTCTAAAAAAAAAAAAAAATTGAATTATTTCTGTGAGAAAACTTCTCGCCACCACAGTGTTATAGTTGAGATTAAATTTTAGCAAAATGAACTAGAAAAAAAAAATCCGAAAAAAAGTACTATTCTTCTCTGTTACATTTCAAGAGAATTCGAACCATGTGCCCAGAAAAAAAATCCAAACAGATACATTATCCTCAAACCAATTCTCAGTGTGGACCAAATATTTTGTAACCACACACAAACTTTCCCATAACTACAGTGGCAATTTACGACAGACACCATCTGATATTTTTGTTCCTAAGACATATCTTTGTCTGAACATTTCTACTCTTTCAGAGAACAAACTCCGATTTTTCTCTACCAGCAAAATCATGGGCCCACTTCTCCCTAGAGAAAAAAAAAAGGAACAACTAAGAATTCAGCTGCTAAAGCTATCTGATATGCAATGATTACTACTGATTCTGCAGTTTGGTCTAAAAGCAGTGATTCATGTTGGTGCACTAACTTGAGCAAAAGGGTATGGGACGACCAGCAGCAGCACTGATGTTTGGGGAGGACAAAGTAGTAGAATGTTGGTCTCGAAGGCGTAAGAAACGAAACATTGCCGCTCCTGCCACTGCTCCACCACTGGGAGCCACCATATATATCCATATGTTCTTAAACTTCCATGAGAGAATTGCTGGACCTAATGATCTTGCAGGATTCATTGATCCACCTGAGACTGGCCTGCAACAAATAACCAATGACTTTGATATTGCAAAATAAGACTAACAACATGTTTTGTAACAGAGAAATAATTGTTTTCTCAACAAGAGCAAAAATGTCATTACATAACAACCACAAATCATTGTTTGAAACCAGGTTAATTATCTTAAATAAGTTTAACAACCAGGTTATCCTTTGAATCGAAGCTAACTACAAGGATCACATAAGTTTATATCATGTCCTTGTTGATCACATTACCATCTTAATTTTGCAATATCTAAAAGTAAGTTAAAACAAACAAAACTAATTTAACCAAGCACTTTTGAAAGAAAAAAAGTATGTAAAGTAGGTACCCTGTGATCAGCACAGCAAGGCCAATTGCTATACCAGCAACAAAGCCAGATAAATGGCCCACCTGCACAGTGTTCCAAGTTTTAATTAGGTAGTTGCATATTTAAGAAACTTAGGTATGTAACCTTGTTGCTTAGTCCTTACTGATTGAGATTCAGATGTCAAAGCTGCAACAAGGAACATGATGATGAAAGTTGCAATAAGCTCCACCCAGAAGGCAGAGGTGCACCCTTGGAGTGGCATGGTCATGATAGCATCTGATTTTATGCCGTATACAAGGCAACCTATGTATGTTGCCGACATAGAACCTACTATCTGTGCTATTATGTAAACTGGAACCTGTTCAACAAAATAATGGTACGTAGTCATAAACTAATCAATTATACCACCAGAAATTTTAACAAGGGCTATCTATGCCTTGCTATGCTATGCTAGCTCTTGTTCTATTATTATTATCACCTTGAACCATGGAAATTGACCCATTGTTGCAAAGGCTATTGTGACAGCTGGGTTAACGTGCGCACAAGATATTGGCCCTATAGAGAAAATTATCACCACCACTGTTAACCCTGCTGTAGCTGCATATTCCGGAAGCCCCACAGCACCCTTTTGGAATTGTGTGCTTGCACTGATTCCACATACACAGAACATCAAAATAAAAGTACCCACCATCTCTGCCATTGCCTACACAGCAAAAAAATTGTACTTTTCATTTTACAAAACTTTATACTTTGTTTCTAGGCAAAATAATAGGCACACTATTTGGTTTCTGTTTTGATCATCATGTTTAGATTCTTTTACAGCTTCAACAGGATTTTCACCTAACATGTTGATAGTATTAACACTTACCCTTCTCTCATTAGTAATAGTCAAAAGTGCTACCTCACATTCCATACAATGCTATTCACTCCTTGCGATGTTCAGTAAATTATGAATTGCTTGCTTTGTTTAGATGTTTTCTAAAATCCAATCAGAAAACTCTTGACAAAATAATCAAGGGACGGTTGTGTTCTAAAATTATGCTTCAATGAACTTCTTTGTAAATATACCAGAAGACAAATAAATTAACTTTCTCTCATAAGCTTAATTCATTGTACTCTCTTGTTTTTTCTGTAAGGATTTAGGAAGAAATTTACTTAAACAATGCCTAAATATAATCAGATAGGTTCTTAATACTCTTACCATGCGAGCATAATTCAGGTCAATTTTGATGGAAAAAAAGTGGAGGACAGATTTGTTGTCCAAAAGATATGTATGTGTTGATGTTGCAGCTCTATATCCAATGTCCTTATCGTCCACAGAGAAGCCACTGCTTGATGCATAATTTGAAGAATCAGGTGATGGATGGTTTTCAAATATGTCTGTCATGATCAAACTTGTCTAGAACACAGCTTGGAGGAACAAAAATACTTCAGTAACAGTCTTTGATGAGACCTCATATATATGTAGAGTAAGTGCAAAGAACATGTTGCCAAGAAAAAGTTGAGTTCTAGCATTCCATGGAACTGTCATGATGCAGTAATGTGGGGTAAGTTTAACTACGGTTGGAACCCTTTTGTTGCTCACACATATTTAGCTTTCTAAAAGATTTTCTGAGAAGGGCATCAACATACGATTCATGTGTTGCTTGCATTGACGTAGGAAGAACAGTTTGTGCTTATTAACTGCTCCAACGTAGAATTTAAAACTATTACTTTTTGCTTATTCTTTAGTATGTAGAATCCAAACTGAAAGCTAGCACTCAACCACTTCCTGTCTAATATTACCAAGTTTTGTTTCTTATCATTCTACCTCAGTTTCTTCAATCCCTTTTTCTTGAATTCGCATTCTTCATGAATACATGATATGATTATGTTTGAAAAAGAAACTTTTTCATCGAACAAAGAACTATCATGTTTGGCTGTCGAACTCACTTATTAAATTTGATGTAAATTGTGTCTTTTTCTTTGTAAGTAGATCATATCATACTAAAAAAATTTACATGTTCATGTTTGAAGCAAGTCAAAAGAAAGTTGTAGCCATAAGAAATTGCAAAACTAGGCAGAGTATATGCCATTTTTTATGTATTAGAATTTTCTATATGGTCAAAAAAAATATTAATAAATTCAATATCAACCATTGAAAGAAATAATTTCTAATTGAATTTTACTTACTTTTGGTTGATTCATATTAGTTGAGATAAAGTCTTAAGATACTGGTAAATCATGTTCATGGAAAAAAACGACTTTGTAAATAATAAGTAGTAAAATAATTAAATTTTAGATGGTAATTTGAATTACCAATTATAACACTACCATATAGTATTCTTATAACGATTATATAAATCGATATTGCTTTCCATTAATATTAATATGTTTTTTTTTTTAAATCATACTAACATGAAAAAAATTACTCAAAACTACTCATTTATTTTACATATTATCTCTAAAAATTACATATGATTTTAGTATTGTAATCGTAATGATTTATTTTTACTTACTTTTTTTTCTATAAGTTCTAAAAAGTATTTTATTATTTATTCTAAAATTATTTTTCTATAAGTTCATCTAGCTGTCATGTTGATGTCATCAAGAATCACTATAATAAATGTCGAGTTATCATGGACAAAAAATGAAAATAATATGTTTGCAAGAAATAAAAACAAAGAAAAATATATAGGGATTAAAAACAGAAGTAACATGTTAGAAAAAAAACATTAATATACTTTTCATCGTAAGGGTCTCTTTGTTTCTAGATGCGGAAAGATGAAAAATCAAAGAAAATATGAATTTCAAGAATATAAAACTAAGAAAATGTGAAAAACTATAAAGTTATAGTAATATATTTATGGACATTAATAATAATAATGATAATGAATAATAATAATGATGACACTATTATTTTAATTTCTATATATAGATAATATAATAAATACAAAAAAATTCTAATTTTAAACAAAAACAAATTATAATCAATATTTAATAAAAAATATTAAACACAAAATTCTTATTGACATGTCCCTCAAATTGATCTGTTTGGTCAAGGATTAGCCTTAGCCTTGGTGAAGATATTTGCAAGTAGAAGTTGTGATGTAATATGTGAAAGATATGACATAATCATGCAATGCTTCCCCCGTAGAATGATATTTCACCTCAATGTGCTTAGTGAGCTAATGAAATAAAGTTTTTAACAATCTGAATGAAACTTGCACTGTTAGTATAGAGTGGTGTGAAAATGGTTTCACAGAAGTTAAACTAAGCCAAAAGACCACAAAGCCAAATTATATTAGAGCAAGTCATTTACATAACTTTATATACTTAGATTCAATTGAGAATTTAGAGACACAAGACTACTTTTTACTCTTGCAAGAAGAATGGACCAAGAGAACATGAACCAACTAGTGAGTGATTTCTATATATCAGGACAACTAGCTCATTTTTCTTCATTATAACTAACCACATTAAGAGATTGCCCAACATGAAACAATAGGCCTCAATTATAGGTGTCTTTAAGGTAATGAATGATGTGATGAAAACAACCAAATGAAGATGATGAGGAATTTGCATGAATTGACTCACTTGCTAGAGATTGTTAATAGTAGTTGAGGTTACTCACCTGATTCAATATAATAAATATTTCTAAGAAAATAATTTGATAGAGACTAATTTTATAAATCAAAAATAATTTGTCATTATATTAAATAAATTAAATATTATTTTAGAGACAGAAAAATTATCAGTATCTAAAAAATTTTGTATTGTTAATAAATAATTTCTAAACTGATATTTAAGTAATTACTAAAATTTTAGTTACTAACAACCAAATGATAAATATAAGTATAATGAAGACGTGGATGTACATGAAAGAGGCAAAAGGAAAGAAAATCAAAACCAAGACCATGAGAAAGAAGATGATTGACTAGAAAAGAAATAATTGTTTTATAGAACTTTAACTCAAAATTTAAGAGAAATCAAGTGTCGATTTATGCAATTTGGCTTAGATATGTAGGGATAAGAATGTTGAGATAATATACTTTTATGTTGTAAAACATCACGAAAAACATGTGAAATATAGTGTTTCACTAGAACCAATCCATAACATCTTAAACATTGTAAAAAATTTAACTTTAAGAAAAAACAAAGTAAATCCAAGTGAATGAGATATAATCATGTTACAAAATATTTCTAATTAGCATTAAATAAGATATGAAAGACACCTCAAATGTTACTATAAATAATTTCAAAACACTTTTCAACGCAAAGAGTGTGGATAAGAAATAAATAAATAAATAAACTTGCTATTTTAACATATTTGAACACAAAGCATTTAAGTCAAAAAAATCTTGCTATTTTAACATGTTATTTTGGGTGAGGAGATGTTCCTCTTGTTAATAAGTTCACCAACACAAATCTCCATTATTTTGTTTGAATCAACCCCATTTAACATAGGGGAAAAAAGCATCAGGTTTAAAAGTAACACACGGTACTCCAATATTAGACTAAACTTAATGCAATATAATGGATAATGTTTTGTCTTGTTTTTAAAAAAAAAAAAAAAAAGAATTTTTTTATTTTTTTTTTTTTTTTAAAAAAAAAAAAAAAAATTTATTTTTTATAAAAAAAAAAAAAAATTATATTTTTTTTAAAATTTTTTTTTTCTCTATATTTTTTTTTTTTTTTTTAATTTTTTTAAAAATTTTTTTGGGTTTAAATGAAAAAAATATT
>Ga0123342_1006500_pt1 | contig 16161 bp, 14 predicted proteins | sample Turbeawhitnodule_FD_89960 | JGI IMG/M metagenome (GOLD analysis project Ga0123342, IMG submission 89960) | Root nodule microbial communities of legume samples collected from Mexico - Turtle bean Mexico white nodule | ecosystem: Host-associated > Plants > Roots > Nodule | place: Mexico: Nepantla... | reverse complement strand
TGTGAAGATGAGAAAATCTGGTTTGGTCAAGGCCTCATAAGCCACAAGGTTTCTCATTATCACTTCAGAGTTCACGTCCAATTTGAGCACAGGGAGGTAAAGTATGCCCATCTTTTCGTCAAACTCAATGGCCATGTTACCACCTTCCAAGGGTTGGAAAAAGACCCCGACTGAATGAAGTTCACGCACACAAGGGATTTTGACAACCAAAGGAGCTTCTTCTTCACCAAGTTTTGGATGTGATGAAAGAATTTCAAGTTGAGAGGACACTTTTAGCACTGGATCTAGGTTTCGTTTAATGCGTTTAACAAGAGGAATATCCACATCCTTCAGCATTTTGAGAGAGTCTACTGTCCATGTTAATACACCTTTAACTTTCTTAAAGGAAATTGCCATGGCTTCAGAAATTGAGCTTCTCTGGAGTACAGAAGTACCTGTGGTAGAGTCAATATTACCACGAAAATTATTAGCTAGGTTGTCCAACATCACTATTTCTCCATCCTTCTCGCAAACTTTTACAAGAAAAAACAACAACACATGTTATGTGAAGATTAATAGAACCATCTTATAATTTCTGTATTATCAAAGAGCTTATACACATACCTTGGATTTGATCAGGTATCGGTGTTTCAGACTCTTCATGAGAGACCACCAAACGGTACATGAGATCCAAGACATGGTAATGCTTAGATACAGCTTCAGAACATGAGGTGCCGTGAGTTAACCTAAGTGGAGAGTGTTGATGGCAGAAAGACAAGAGCATCGAACCCAAGTAGTCTTGAACTAAATGAGGAGGTTCGGAGCTTTGAAGCACCAAGATCTTCAACAAGGAGTAGGTTGGAATTTGGTTCTCCACCATGAGGATGTCCCTTATGATGGCATCCTTAGTTAGTTTCACACCACGTAAGCGAACTCGGTCTTCTAGTCCCGCCATGAAAGAGCCAGAAAATTTCTCATTGAGATAGTTGTGGTAGAAATTCAACAAGAACAAAGCATCAATGGCAACGGTGTATAACAAGGTTTCATCTTTCAGGTCCAAGTATTTGTGGTAACTAGCACGGATGAAGGTTGCTGTGTTGCGGAATTCTTCAACTATTTGTTTGAGATCATGTTTTTGGAAGTGGTCTAGAACCGCTTTTGCAGATAAAACTTTGAACCTTTCCATGGGATAGAGCTTAGGGCAGAAGTGATTGTAGGGACCAATGGCTATAAGTTGGGGAGCAAAGGCTTCTGGCTTGGCAGAGCTCAAAGATTTGGGAACTTGGTATATGCAAACTGGGATTTTTTTCAAGAGTGAGACGTTGGTTTCACTCACCATTTGGTTGATTTGGATTACCCAATAATCTTCATCGGATTCTGAATTGAAGATTGAAAGAGAGGACATCTGGGATTTTGCTTAATTTCCCTGATGAAGATTGAAGACGCTGTATGCAATACGTGTTACTGTGTATCACATATATATAGAAAGATGAGAAAGAAGGAGAGAATGGAAAACAAGGTTGCTTGTAGGGTTAATTTGGAGAGAAGAGTAATCGGGATTGAGAGTAATCTGTGTTGCTTGTGTAGAAGGTCTGAGGAGTGAACAAATCATTTGTTTTGCGAATGCAAAGTTGCTTGGTTAATTTGGAATCTTTGTTATGAATAGTTAGGTGTAAGATCACTCGATTTTATGCATCCTATGTCTCATTTTAAACATTTCAAGATTCTGGATGTACCCTCTTCAAAGTTAATCTTATTATGGGTAAGTGTGGATTGTCTTGATTAGTGAGATATGGAGACATACGAATAACTGTTTGATTAAAGGTGGTGTGGTTGATCATACTGAGGTGTCTCTCTGGCACAGATTAATGTTTGGTCCTGGATCTCTTCAAAGATACCGTAAGCTAATTTCTGGTGTCTTGAACCATTGGTATGTATGTATTCAATTTAGTATGTTATAAGGATTGATCCTTGTTTTCTTGTTTACTTTAGTAGTGATGAGTTAGAGTCTAGGAGGTCTTGTTGGCTGATATGTAGATGGAAATATACTTTGTGAACATCATTTTACAGTATAAGAATTGGACTATCTCTGAAATGGTGCCATTTATTTTCATTGTTATTTGCTGATAAAAAAAAGATAAGAAAGAGAAGTTTATGAAAGAATGTTTATATAATTAGAATGAAGTTGTTACCACTTGCATGAAAAATGTGATGTTAAGAAACCCTCCAATTTGTTGATTTTCATTGTGACTCATTTACTCCTTCTCAGTCCCCCACAATATGGATAACATGGATGGAAGGTTACTGTTACTTGTTTATATTTGAATCATATATGTGTTGATCCACTCATTCGTAAAGTTACGTAAACAACCATATCCGCAAAGTTAGAATGAAGACAAAGACATAACAATCACTTATTTGTCTTCACATATGTTAATTTCCATTGAAGAATGACAACATAGTATCCGTTCGGTAGTTCCATAATGCTGCCTCCGAACTTATATATCAATAATATAATAATAAATGGTTTTAGTTATCATTAAATTTTTACTTTTTCTAATGTTAAAATCATAAAAATTACAATTAACTATACTGACCTTTCAACTAATTTTTATCATATGAATTAGTAAGCTAAAACTCAAATTTTAATTAAACATTACCAAAAGTCTTAAGAAAGTAATTCTCACAATCTTTATTATGGTCATGTGGCTCAAAGTAAATGCAGTTAATGTCATGATTTGGCTTTCTATTAATCTTATATCCTTATATTAATAGAAGATCAAATATTCACTACACAATTTATTATTTTAGACAATAACTAAAAAATTTACCTAAAAACTTTAAAATCGTGGTCTAACATAGTTTTTAAGACACACTTTAAAAACTTTGTCTAAAATGTTAGTTTATATTTAAAAACCACACGGTTTTAAAAACAATGGTATAAAGTATTCACATTTTAATACTCTCACCATCATCATGCTTAAAATAAATAGACAACAATTTTTTTAAATATTTTAAAAATAAATAAATTGTACTACGTGAATGACAATAAAAGGTACTTATAATTTTTTAGACAACACTTTTTTACTTGTTGTCATGTCAACGTGACCTAAAGTGAAAAATGTTGTAGTAATTCCAGTCCTCCAATTTTATCCCTTTATTATTCAACTTCTAAATGTAAAATAAACTTTTATTATTTGAAAATACGATTTAATGTGATTATAGACTTTCAAACAAGTTTTTTTATTTCACTTATGATAAGTTTGACTAAAAAAAAATTAAATAATATATTAGGATTATTACATATGAATTCATAAATATTAGATATAGATATTTATCTCTTATAAATTCAGCATTATATAAATAATGCACTTAGCCATTATATACCGAATATTTTGTAGATGTTTTCGTCTGTAATTTTTTATATTATTATTATTTTTATCATTATTATTATTATTATTATTATTATTATTACGAAGTGGACTTTAAGGTTAACTCAACTCCATAAAACCGGCTCATGAAATTGAGGATTGCACCCACTTATATACAATGAAAGGCTCTAATCTCTAGTCGATGTGAGATCTCCAACACACCCTCACGCCGAGACTACCAACTCGTGCGTGGGACTATATATTATGGGTGGTCTGATAGCAGCCCGATAGCGGGTGGCACGATAGGCCCAACACAAACACTCGCTAAGATAAGCTCGAAAATGGCTCTGATACCATATTACGAAGTGGATTTTAAGCCTAACTCAACTCCATAAAACCGGCTCATGGGATGAGGATTGCACCCACTTATATACAATGAAAAGCTCTAATCTCTAGTCGACGTGGGATCTCCAACAATTATTATTAATAAAAATACTATCATTGTTTATTGCTCACGTACCAATAAAAATAACATTAATAATAATAATAACATTACTAAAGATAATAATAATAATAATAATAATAATAATAATAATAATAATATTAATAATAGTAATAATAATAATAAATTACTAAAATTAGTAATAATAAATAATAGTAATATTATTAATATTAATATTACAACTATTATTATTAATATTAATATTACAACTATTATTATTAATTAATAGTAATAATAATATTTTTTATTATTATTAATAATAAATAATAAAATTATAATAATAACATTAGTAAATAATAATATTAATAATAATAACAATATCAATAATAAGAATATTAATATTAATAAAAAATTAAATAAATATTACACACAAATTTATTTTGGTGTAATCTGAGGCATTACATACCAATTTCTTTCCATATATAATGTGTTTATTATAATAAAAAATTGTATATAAATTTTTAATATTATTCCACCTCTTCCACACAGTATCCAAAATCATATAATTAAATCATACCAAAGTTTATAATTTCAAAACAGACAAAAATTCATACATGAATTACATAAATATCTAATTAGAGTATTTTTCAATTAAATATACATAAAATAAAATTTTATATAATTTATAACCCAACCTTTTAAAAGCAAAGATAAAAATTTCAATGTAAGGTTTTTTTTTTCTTTTTTTTACGGTCTAGCTTGAACGAAAATGGGTTTCGCCCAAGCAAAAAATTTTCTTACTTAAGCGAGATTGAACTCGAGAGCACCCAGAATTTCATCTCAGACCTCGTCTGAGCGAGATATGTAGAAAAATTGCATAATTCTACCCAATTTCATCATTCAAAGTCAAACAAAAGAAAATCAATAACTCATTCACTTCAAGAGTAACTTACAATATATCATCTATACAAATCAACCAATTTTTTATATTGAAACAAAAAACATCTATCATAAATCGTCCATATCAAAATCAACATATTCACATTTTATTTCAAACAATACCTTGCATTACTCATAACCAATAAATCCTATAAACAAAATTTGAAATTGCTGACCACGTCATCCCACATCCAGATTTCTAACCTAAAGTTCTATTTGAAATTAAAACTAGCTTCTCTTACTTAAACTTGAACAAATGCTTACTAAGAGCTCCAAACCCTAAAAGTATTCCAAGTGTATCTTAATCTTGAACAAATAAAAATATTTCTACTTACATGATTTATATATTGTTATAAATTCGTAGGATAAGGTATAAATTAGACGGTCTACAACACACGAAAAATGTAATAAATTTAACACCGATTACGGACAAAATAAAATGTCAATTAAAGACAAATGTAATAATAAGTATTCCAAAAACAAATTACATTTGTCATTGCCTGCGTATGTGGTGCCACCTTTTTTGTTTTCTTCATATCATGTCAATTCAATTATGATATTTTGACAACTTTTTCTTTGATATTATTATTTTAATTATTTTTACTTATATATAGCAATATATAAGATTCTTGAAAAAGTATTTAGATGTCTGTAAGTTAAGAATGAATAGGTGACCCCACCATGGATGTATTAGTCAAATTGATTTACAAATTGTTTGGTTTATTAACATTGTTTTCTTTATTATATAGATTCTAGTTTGATTTTTGTTTGTATTTTTTTATATGCATATTTTAAAGTAATAATTGTTAAGTAGGTTTCATAGCCTACACCATTTTTCTTTAATAATGTTATCTAAATTTCTTTTATATATATAAAAAAGGAAACACCTCATGATAGTGTCTTGAGTACATTTATAAAACAAATATTTTAATCAATTATGAATGTCAAGTTTCAATATTAATATATATCTCTCATTTTAACATTAAATAATGACACGAAATCAAAATTATTCTTTCTGGAAACATTTTATACAGGGACTTTGGGTAGTAGTAAAAAATACCTTTAGGTAATAGGAAAAAAAAGGTTTTTTTAGGTTATCTAATATATTAAATATATAAAGAGAGACGGATATATATATATATATATATATATATATATATATATATATATATATATAAAAATTATAAAAAATAATATAAATAAGAATATTAGAGGTACTTTAATTTTTTATAAAAAATACATAATAACAAAAAGATGATCTCAACAAATTTTAGAGTATATATTCTATAATGAATTGAGAGTCACCCAACTTACTAAGAAATGAAATAATTAGGCATCTAAAACAAATAAACATTCCCTTAACAAAGTTTGATGATCGAAATTCACAAAACAATGGAACCTTTTAACAAAAGATAAAAATCACAACAGTCTAGATGTTTATGATACTGACACCACATCTACACCCTACTTCACCTACAGTCCTGTGGATGAGATGAAGGATCACTTCAGAACAAAAAAACAATGCTTTAGTCCATTAAGGATCCCTACAACTCAAAATATAGGCTTGGCAAAGCCTGATAGAGGTTATCATACCAAAGAGATCCATGTGATAGGGTTGATACACCAATTAGGATAAGAAAAACATGTCTTGGGAAATTTGGATGTTATCCATGACTAGGTTTTAATTTGAGTCATCATGAAAATTTGTTCCAAATCTGGTATATGATTATTAAAAATGATAGTTTCTCAAATTCCAAATAGTCCATATTGTTGTTATCCAAATAATTTTCAAAATCCTGTTTTTCTTTTTGTCAAAACCCACAAAATCAAAGCCTGTAAAGTGTAAACTAACAATATGGTGGTGAAAAAAAATAATACCCAACCAATTAAGAATACAATTCCATATTTTAACAACGTCGAACAAACAAAATATAAATGATTTGTATCTTCAACTCCTGTTCTACACATGACATTTTAGTGTTTGAATTTGAATGTTCCTTCTTAACAAATTAGTTTTTTGTTGCAATTTTATCAAGCATAACTCGCCAACAGAACAATGTGGCTGAAGGTAAAGCCTTTATCTTCCAAAATTTGATAAATTCCTCTTTTTTTCTCATATAATTGATTGATATTCCACTTAACCTGGAAGTTGACCTGACTGAGAACAGTCTCATACAATCTCCTCTCCAAAAACACTCATTATATTAGTCCTTCATAATCTAAATTCCATATAACATACTCATTAACTGATCTAGAATATGTTTCTCCAATTTAAAACAAGGCCTTCTCCAAACAAGGTTCTACGACAAAAAAATCACACCCCATGACCTTATTTGGTCAATATAAAAACCTTTTTTGAGTTGGTGAACATTCTAGGATATTTATCATTCAGCGATGTGTCTTTTACCCATACATCTTCCCAAAACAAAATCTTAGACCCATTTCCAATTTTCCATTTGATTTTAGACACGAACCAATTAAACCCCTGTTGTGGTTCGTTGATTTTCTTGAAATCTCTCCATCATAGAGATTCATATTTACTTGTTTTTCCTTCAACTAAGTTTCTCCAAGAACCATACTTAGATTTAATAATATCCACCCATAACCTCTTACCTTCATACCTAACCTCCAGATCCATTTTGCAACTAAAGTCAAATTAAATCTTGTAAGATATTTGATTTCTAAACCTCCTTCCTCTTTACTTTTACAAATTGTTTCCCAGTTTACCCATGCAATTTTTCTCTCTTCCTGGCCCCAATCCCACAAGAAATCTCTTTTTAGGTTAACAATTTGTTTCTAGACAACAACTATCATAATAAATATAGATAAGAAAAAATATTGGTACCTGTTCTCGAACGGGGTTGGAACCAAGAAAACTATTGAACCACTCCTCGATTAGTCGGTCGGTCTGCACTTCACTCCTTCCTCTTGGACGAACTCCTGCACTCTCACTCTTCCACTCCTCCTCTCCTTGAACTCCAGACTCGGATGACACCTGCAAAAGGAACTTCGACGCTCAAGTAAAACTTCGGCACTCAACACTCAATATTTAGTATTAGATGATTGCATACCTGATCCATTGGAATTTGTGCTTATTTATATAATTATTGTGGGCCCTTTACTGTTATTGGGCTCAATAAAAGCAGATTAACTAATGTTGGGTCATTAATTGGCTTCGTTATAGATCATGTCGGTCGGCTTGGAACGGGTGTTAAGTCTCTTGGTCAGTCGTGCAGATCCTACCAGTACACTTGTCCCCAGGCTCAAGGAGTTTTTTTGAATTCAAAGACTCTATGACGGTTGGGCTTTTTGAGGCGTGATGTGATATTGGTGGGGCCGAACTCGTGACGTGATACGTATTTATGACTTAGGTTTTTTGCACCATCCGTCGTGGGTCGTTGGATTGAGGAAGATTCAACGGTTGAGATGAGAAAGACGTTTATCATTCCTCTCTCATCTCCACCTATAAATAGTAGTCCCCCATCAGTTTAGGTCACTACTTATCTGCTCCGACTTCCGAAACTCATTCGATCTGACGTAATGCTTTCCTTACACTCTAAGAGGTTAGTCATGTCTTCTTCTAACTCTTTGTCTTCTCCCTCGTCTTCTTCTTCATCTTCGTCTGTCTTCCTCCTCCCCCAGCTCTTCCACGACCGAACCTTTATCGGTCAGGTCAATTCAGACGTTGCCCCCATGGAGGTCTCAGTAAGGGCCGATGATCCGGAAGGCGTTGCTGACCGGTCGGATCCCATCGAAGAGTCATCCCATCATTTGGGGCTTGACTGGGTAGACCCTAGAATGACCGAATTCACCTTTGTGTATCTGAATGGGCCTTCCTTTCCTCCTTTATAGACAAACACACCATTTTGAAATCGGATACTAGTGATGGTATCTTGCCTATCGATTATTGTCAGTCGACCGATACCATCTGTATTGGGCAGTCTATCTCAGAGGACCCCTTTTTCTTTGTTTATTCTTACATTTTTTCTGACTTACACGTGGTCTTGCCTTTTGATGAATTTACGATGGATATCCTTCAGTCGTTCAACGTTGCTCCCTCTCAACTTCATCCCAACACTTGGGCCTCCCTTCAAACTTTCTGTCTCATCTGTAACATGTTTCGCCTTTCTTTGACTCCTGCCACTTTTCTAAGTTATTACACCTCTCACTCGGTTGACCTAGTTAGCCGGTTGTCACTCATTAGTCAGTCGGGTAACATTCTTTTTAGTCCTTACACTACCTCATACAAGAACTTTAAGGGAAATTTTTTCAAACTTTTTATTGAGCCCGAGGGTTGGGGGTTTTTCTTAGAGGAAACTGGTCTGTCCCAATTTCCTTTATATCAGACCAAGACTCCCACCCAGTTCAAGGAATGGCCTCATTCGACCCCTGACGCCGAGGAGTTGGAGATTTGTTCACTTTTGACAACCTCCCTCGAAGGCTCCCTACACGGAAACTATTAACCGTGTACAAGTCGTCTAATTGGTGGACGAACTTTCATGATATTTTTACATTTTTTCTATCTCGGTTGGTCGAAGATTTTTAACTGATGTAATTTTTACTTAGTGCAGATATCATGACGACAGAGGCTCCTCGGTCGGGCAATGTCATGGCTGCCTTCCATGTTAAGACCCTTGACAAGGGTAAAGGCAAAGACAATTTGGAGACGGTTGCAGTTGGTAGCCCCTCCACTATCAGGGCATCCGGCCGCTGCTGACGGAGGTAGAAAATGAAAAATAAGAGACACCGCCACTGTTAAAAGGTCTCCTGGCGGTGCCTCGAAGCGTACTCCACCCCCTTCAACAAATCGTTTGAAGTCTTCCTCATCGGTCGGCACTACCGGCCTCGAAGCTGCTGCTGCTCCCGACTGGTCGGCGTTCTCAGGACTCACAACTCTTTTTGGTAGTGGGATTAGGTTGGCACTTAAGGCCTCGTCCAAAATCCTACCCTGTCAACACTTAAAGGGGTATACCTTGTAAACCGAGGTCCTCAGTTCTCCCTGTGCCTATCTCCTCGACCAGCAACAGGTCGGTTCAGGCGTTCTTTCTCCTTATCTTTCCCCTTATCTCCTCTTGCCTCGACCCTGACTTGATTTCTAAACTCCCTTAACTCTTCCAGTTGCATGTACTTAGCGACCATCTACCTAAGCTCATCCAGGTTTGTAGCTAGCTTCTTGCACAAAATATCAGAAAACGCCCTGACCGTAGGGTCATGACCATGTAATGCATGGCCATGTTCGGACATAGATTCCAGATGTTCAGGGCCACCATACCGAACCTTTCCATGAACAACCTCAGAGATTTTCCTCTCTCTTGGTGAATATTGACCAGGGCGATTGTTGACTTTTTACGGCAAGTGCACCGCGTTTGTCAGAAGTAATAATTGTCCCTAAGGACGGATATTGATCCCACAAGAAACAATGAATTATTGAGTACAATATTCGCTAAATATAACAATAGAACAATAAAAAAAAGTGTTGAATTAAGTGTGTTGACAATGATCAATAAGAAAACAAACAAAGAATTAGTTGTTTCAGCTGGAAAAATAGGGATTAGGTTTCATCTCTCTCACTCTCATGTATTTTGATTACCATGTCAATATTAAGTTCTTTGATTGAAATTGATGCCCGTAGAAAATTCATTTATATCGATCTCTCGCATACAAAATTCTTAAGAATGTTTCCTAAATATCGATCTCTCGCATACTTATAAAAACAACTTAGAAATCACAATCAAACGTTAATGACAATTAACATTTCAAGTCTATCTCTAGCACTCAAATATGTTAAGTATTGATGTTTACGTCTGAACCCTAAAAATACCTATCGGTCATATTTAAGATTCTCAATTTGTCACGGAAAGTTAAAAGTAAAACAACAATACCAATAATCAATCAAGAACTGAATATTAATATATATAAGATATCACCTCAATACATAAGAGTTTGAGCAGATTACTCCTAATCCCAAAGGGTAGAATTAGCCACGCATACTTCTAGCACCTTTCATTCTTCCAATTGGGTTACATTCACTCTATGGTGTTTTCCTCTCAATCTGACACCCTAGGGTTGAGCCTCTAGCCCTCTATTTATCCTAGTTTTCTAGGGTTAGGTTGCTTCCTATGTCGGGCTAATGGGCTAAATAATAAAACATAAAGGGCCAATCTTTCTTTGCATCTTTTTCCATTCTAGGACCTTCCAGCTTTCTCTTTTTGGCTCAAATTATTCTCATTTACTCTAAATCTTCAATCCTCACTAGAAATCTGCAATTAACACCAAATTTGGGAATCAAATACTCTTATTCAAATAAAGATTATAAAAAATGTACAAATGTACAAATTCATAAATTAGGGATTATTTTATATGTAAATTAGCAATAAATCCTCATAAGTGTTTATATTTTAATATGAAATATTACTGAAATTAGACACTTATCAGCGATAGAAGTCAGGTGGTGCGGTTGTCTGAGGTGTACAACCTCATATGCATGGTGTACACGTTCATGTGCTCGTTGGGGTCGGTCATACCGTCATAATAGTCCATGTTCAAGCCTTTCCACATAGTAAGCAGTTGTGCCCCCATCACATAGCCAGGGAATGGGTGCCAGCGGGACAAGTCTAGGGTACTGGTTGTGGGGACCGACTTGTTCAGATAGGACTCATCCTCAGCCTTCTGGGTGTGGATTGCTTTTGGCTCCTCAATAGTTCTAGGATCGGTGGGGTGGTGAAGGACTTCCCAGTTGGGTTGCCCAGTCCGTCAGATGGACCCCCCTCTACCAACTTCTTCTTCATCTCTTCATTCTCCTTCCAGAGAACAAGAATCTCCTCTTCATTCTTCCACTTCATCTCCTCGTTCATTCTCTTCATCTCAACCATCTCTCTCTACAGAGACATCAAAAGCGCCATATGCTCAGCATTAGACATCCTCTCGTTCACCATGCTTTTGGTAGACACCATCTACTTCCTTCTTCGCACTGATTCTCTTAGTCCCACGTGGGCACCAATTATTCTCGAATGGGGTTGGGACCAAGAGAACTATTGAACAACTCCTCGGTTGATCGGTCAGTTTGCACCTTACTCCTTCCTCTTGGACGATCTCTTGCACTCTCACTCTTCCACTCCTCCTCTCCTTGAACTCCAGACTCGGATGGTACCTTCAAAAGACACTCTGACGCTCAAGTCAAATTTCAACACTCGACACTCAGTATTCAATCATCCTTTGGAATTTGTGCTTATTTATATAATTATTATGGGCCTTTTACCGTTATTGGGCCTAATAAAAGCAGATTACCTAATGTTGGGTCATTAATTGGCTTCATTGTTGATCATGTCGGTCGGCTTGAACCATGTGCTGATCGGTCGTGCGAACCCTGCCAGTACAGTATCGCAAAAATAAGAGTTTATCAATGTGATTCTACCGACAAAAGAAAGATGTTTACCCTTCTATTTAGATACACAATTTTTTATTTCATCTACCAACCTTTTCCAAAAGACCTTTTTTCTATGGTTGCCGACTGGAACTCCTAGGTATACAAAAGGAAGAGTCATGATTCTGCAATTCAATATTTTAAAGAATCTGACTTTGGATACCTATCCTTGCTATGTTAGATTTATGAAATTTTTTCTTCAAACTAAATTCTAAACCTTAAAATTATATATATATATATATATATATATATATATATATATATATATATCACTAGTACAAAATAACAATACCACAACCCCATACAAAGGTGGTTAAAAGAAAATCATCGTTAATAAAAAAGTGGTGGCCAACTTGTAATTATGCAATGTTTTTAACAACAGTTATGTTTGAAACCGTTGTAGAGTAAGGCAGGAAAATAACAACGACATGGAACCGTCGTTAATAAGCAAACAGACAGGCAATTAACGATAATTATGCCCAGAACTGTCGTTAACTATGTGCTTTTAAAATCCCGCCAAGGATTTTTCGTCCTCACTTCCCTCTTCACTTGTTCACTCCAACTCCCTCTTCATTCTTGGTTCGTTGTTATTCACTACGCCACCTCCATTTCGCTCCAACACCGCTCCGTCGTGCCGCTGCTGCTCCTCCCACGCCATCGCTCTCGCCGCACGCCTCTCCCTGCGCCTCCCTGCCCCTCAGCATGCTCCTCCCCCTCCACATGCTCCTTGCTCCATGTGACTACACCGACCAGCTCCTCTCTTGTGCCTTGGAGCCCTGCGCAGCTGCCCCACTCATGATAATCCGATATTTTTTATTAATTATATATTTTCTCGAATGACAACGAATTTTTATACGTATTGCTATAAACAGTTCGTACTTGTATTTGTACTAAATTAATGTAGAAATCTCACATTAAAATGGTAAAGGTTCCAACGATAGAGAATATTAATTTTTTTATTTCTAATATATTTAACTTCTATAGTTTTTGAATTTGTAATTTCATTGATTCCGAATTTAGGTACACCTTGATAAAATAAAAATAGACTGTAGAAGTTACTTCGGATTCACATATCTAAGGTCTTGTTTCAAACTCATACAGAAAATAATTTTTCTTTTATTTTTTATATTTTCTATTGAAGATAATTCATAGAATTTTTTTAATGATGTGTGTAAGTAGTCAAATGCTACTATTTGGCACATGATTAATGCTACAATAGTGTCAAGCACATAGTGACAATTTAGCATATATCAGACGGAAGTACACGAGGACAAAAAAAAAAGGTGTCTATAATAATGTATATTTGGTTACTCAGGTTTTTGGTGTCGCGAACTTTAATATAATCAATATATAATATTATGTATATTTGTTGTGAATAGAAGTATCATAAAATATTTTCTAATATTAAAAAATTTTATTTTGAAAATTACAAATTAAATGCACGAGTTTACTTATAATTTTAAAATTATTTTATTATAATAAAAAGTTTTTTTTTCTAATTTTGGTAAAACACTTATAAAATCTGAAATAGCTTCAGCAAAGCAAATACATAGGCAAATCAAACTTTATTTTATCAGCAATACAGAATTAATAAATAGAACAACTTCAGGAATGGTCAAATCCTTATACAAATCATGAAATTAAAGTACATCTTCTCTATCACCTCACTCCACCAAAAGGAGGAAATCCAGCACGTAACAAAAGAGATCAAAGCATTAAAAAAAATCAACGCACTAAACCAACACCAACCTGACACTACAGAGACCAACAGGTTCACACTTCACACAAACAAAACAAGGATCACCAAAGAAAAAAACCTTACCCAACTTCACCAACAACCAACACACCACACCTCCAAACCACCCAACAAAAGATAAAGACTTCACCTAAAACAAATTCAGACAAGATAAGAGGGCAAGACACCAGATAGAGAAGGAGAAACAATCAGTGGAAATTTTAGAAATTACCCAAGATCAAGCGTTCAACTAGGCGAAAGTGAAGATTTTAGAATGATCCACCACACCGCCTTTGAAGATGACCTTATTCTTATGGCACCAAATCTCTCTAACCACCGAGATCCAAACACTTCCCATAAAAGAGTTGATAGACTTAGGTGCATTACAAAAGTGAATGAAATGTGCAAAGGGATCAATGGGAACAACCGACGATACTCCTAACCACAAGAAACACTGAACAAACATAACCTTTCAGTCAGCAATTACATGTGCAGAGCATGGCCTATGTTGTTGCAGGGGACATGAACTATACGTAGGAATACATTCCTTGTCGTATTAAGTTTTTAAGTTTTACGTTTATAATATATGTTTAGAAAGAATGATTGTCGCCCAAATTTAGCTAATTCTTTAGTTAACATAGCATTTTGTTTAGAGTCCTGATATATTGACACCCTCTGACAGTAACACACACTTGATGTTGCAGACGTGGCAATGACGTGACAAAGGGAGATTGCGCGCGAATGAGCAACACGAGCTTCAAAATAGGGTAAAAAAGAATATATTACATCGGTCCTTAGAAACAACCGGTGTAATATATTTTTTTTACTCAAAATGACGCATATTACATCGGTTAAGTCATCTAACCGATGTAATATATGGTCCATATTAAAAAAATTGATTTTTTTTCATAAAGAGTGGGTGAGTCATAAACGTCACATAGGTAATCACTTACAGACACACGGGTAATCAGTTTTGTGTGTGCCAGTATATGTGGAGAAACCTATATCAGTTAAGCCATTTAACCGATGTAATATATGATTTTTACATCGGTTAAGCCATCTAACCAATGTAATATATGGTTTTTATTAAAAAAATATTTTTTTTCATGAAGAGGGTGACCATAAACATCACAAAGGTAACCACTTACAGACACACGGGTAACCAGTTTTGCGTGTGCCAGTATATGTGGAGGAACCTGTGGTTGGGTAGTTCTGGTAGGATTATTACACCGGCTAAGTCATCTAACCAATGTAATATATGGTTCTTATTAAAAAAAATTGATTTTTTTTCATGAAGAGTCGTGACCATAAACGCCACATAAGTAACCACTTACACACAGGTAACCAGTTTTGCGTGCGTCACATAAGTAACCACTTATAGACACACGGGTAACCAGTTTTGCGTGTGCTACGGGTCATATATTATAATATAGAATCAGTGTCACATCCTCACCAAATGTCATGTCTGCAACGTCAATTAATGTCATGCAAGTGGTGTCAGGTCTGTGTTAGTGACAGATGGTGTTAATAAAACATTTTTCTTTTGTTTAACTTCAACACATTTTTTTATGAATCAAATTTATTGAAAGAATACACAAACCAAATTAAAACTAATTATGAGTTTGTTCAGTCTACTTATAACCCTAGTTCAGGTTTCAGTTGCATAATAGCATTTTCTGTGATGGATTGCAATGGCGAAAAACTCAGACATCAGGAGTATAAGAAATAGAGAAAGTATAAATCATATAATACATGGTTTCACTTGGATAACATATCAAACATACATTAATTGTAACATCCTATGAAGCTATACTTTAATTTTACAGAAACATTATACACTCCAAATCATTACCATTCATTATACGCCATACTCGCAAAATTAAAAAATATATGGGGAAACCTTATTCTGGTTTAAAATACCTATGACAATCATAAGCCGAGCAAAACGTTTCAATAGCCGTCATGGCCAAGAGAACAAAGGTGGCAAGAAGTGTGAAGAACTTCCACGATTTGTACACATATTCTGTTAAGACCCTGAAGAAGTTGATCTTTCTCCTACATTGGTAGTACTTGTTCACTTTCTTAATGGTTTCATCTAACTTCTGGGTCTTGGTGGGTCCAATGGATTTGCTCATTCCATTGAATAGTACCTCAGTTTCTTGCACACTGAGAGAGCTACTTGACTCTATAATCCCTGCCTTCTTTAGCAGCTTCACATCCTCCACAGTGTCTACGATTCCCCTCATCAGTTCTGTGTACCTTGTGAAGATGA
>Ga0123342_1006499_pt1 | contig 16164 bp, 13 predicted proteins | sample Turbeawhitnodule_FD_89960 | JGI IMG/M metagenome (GOLD analysis project Ga0123342, IMG submission 89960) | Root nodule microbial communities of legume samples collected from Mexico - Turtle bean Mexico white nodule | ecosystem: Host-associated > Plants > Roots > Nodule | place: Mexico: Nepantla... | reverse complement strand
ATGAGTTAAGTTTTGTTTACATTATACCATTATTATAAATTATAAAAAAGGTAAAACAAGAGTATAATTTATATAAATGAAATGAGAAAAATTGTATTGTTATAGACTATAGATAAAAAAAAATTATATATAATTTATTTAAATATTAAAAAAAAGTTTTATTTTATGAAGTAAAACAATATAAATAAAATGTAATTCTCATACACTGTCAATGAAAAAAAAAATATTATTAACTAATTAAATTAGTTTAGATTTAGTTTTAGGTAATTAACAAAATTAAAAATCTTATCATACATAAAAATCTATAATTAGACAACAGTCTTAACAAAGTTCACAATATTTTAAGTTAAATATTAAAAATAATTATTTATTTAGAATTCAAAATTAGTGTTTAATTAAAAATATATATATCGTATGCATTTTTTCTTAACAAAGACGGGTAATCTAAGAATTTTTTATTTATTGAACGAAACGACTTTTGAGACATTGATTAAAGCATGGATCTTTAATGAAAGAAAATCTTAAACATAAAATTTATTATTTATACGATACAAAGATTTTAAAAAAAAACAAGAAACTTTATATTCTATGTGAAAGAGAACAACCAATCAAAATCAATCAAAAAGTAATACAAGATCTCACTAACAAATTAGAAAAATCTATTTTTCAAGATTGATGAAATAAATATATAAAATTGTATTGTAATAATGAAATAAAATTATTATAATTTAACTTTCATAAACGAAATCATTAAGCGGAATATTATAATATGATGGATCAATCCAATACCTTCTATTTTTGTCGATCAAATTATTTAAGATAAAAAAATATTTCATTTGAAAAATCAATAAATTAAATGTTGTCTAACATGGATTTTATTAAAAAAATTAAATATACAATTTATAAAGAGATAAATTTGAATATGATATTAAATTCAAACTAAATCGAACTAATGTTTCACAATTTAATTTGGATAAGTTTTTATCAACTTAATATTTATTGATGTTTGATTTTATCGCAATTTTTTTTCCAGACCGTTATACCATAGATTAATCACGCAATATCTTCAATTTTTTTATGATATCTCGTGATATCTTTCAATTTCTAGCAATTTCTCGTGACATCTACCAAATTTTTCCCGATATCTCACGATATCTTCAATTTCTCGCGATATTTCGCAATTTCTTGCTATTTCTCCCGATATCTTCAATTTCTCGCGATATCTTCAATTTCTCGCGATATCTTTAATTTCTCGCGATTTCTCACGATATCTTCAATTTCTCGCGATTTCTCACGATATCTTCAATTTCTCGCGATATCTCACGATATCTTCAATTTCTCGCGATATCTTTAACTTCTCGCGATATATTCATTTTCTCTCGATATCTTCAATTTCTCGCGATATATTCATTTTCTTGAGATATCTTCAGTTTCTCGCGATATCTCGTGATACCTTCAATTTCTCACGATATCTTCAATTTCTCGCGATATCTCACGATATCTTCAATTTCTTGCGATTTCTCACAATATCTTCGATTTCTTGCTATATCTCACGATATCTTCAATTTCTCACGATATCTTCAATTTCTCGCGATATATTCAATTTCTCGCGATTTCTCACGATATCTTCAACTTCTCGCAATAACTTCAATTTCTCGCGATATCTCGCGATACCTTCAATTTCTCGTGATATCTCGCGATACCTTCAATTTCTCACGATATCTCGCGATATATTCAATTTCTCGTGATATCTAACGATATCTCCAATTTCTCGCGATATATTCATTTTCTCGCGTTATCTCTCGCTATCTTCAATTTCTCGCGATATCCTCAATTTCTCACGATATCTTCAATATCTCACGATATCTCGTGATATCTTCAATTTCTCGTAATATCTCTCGATATCTTCAATTTCTCGTGATTTCTCGCGATATATTTGATATCTCGCGACAACTTGCAATATCTTGTGATATCTTCATTTATCGCGACATCTCGCTATTTCTTGCAAGATCTTCAATTTCTCGCGATATCTCACGATATCTAACAATATCTTCAATCTCTCGTAATATTTCACGATATCTTCAATTTCTCACGATATCTTCAATTTCTCGCGATATCTCATGTTATCCTAAATTTCTAAGGATATCTTCAATTTCTCGCGATTTCTAGGGATATCTCGCGATATCTACAATTTCTCGCGATTTCTCGCAATATCTTCAATTTCTCGTGGTTTCTCATGATATCTTCAATTTCTCGCGATATCTTTACTTTCTCGTGATATCTTGGATTTCTCGCGATACCCTCAATTTCTCGCGATTTCTCACGATATCTCGTGATATCTTCAATTTCTCGCTATATCTCGTGATATCTTCAATTTCTCGTTATATCGTGATATCTTCAATTTCTCGCGATATCTTGGATTTCTCACGATATCTCATGATATCTTGGATTTCTCGCGATATCTCGCAATATCCTCAATTTCTCTCGATATCTTCAATTTCTCTCGATATCTCGTGATATCTTCAATTTCTCACGACATGTCGCAATTTCTCGTGATATCTCGCATTATCCTAAATTTCTAAGGATATCTTCAATTTCTCGCAATTTCTCATGACATCTCACAATATCTCACGATATCTTCAATTTCTCGAGATATCTTGCGATTTCTCACGATTTCTCGCAATTTCTCGTTATATCTTGGATTTTTCGCGATATCTCGCCATTTCTCACGATAACTCGCAATTTCTTGCGATATGTCGCGATATCTCACGATTTCTCACGATATCTCGCAATTTCTCACAATATCTCGTGATATCATTGCATAAAAAGTATACATACAAAATCACAAATATTCTAGACATTAGACATGGTGAATCTATCAAAAAATATTTTTATAAAATAAAAAGCAAATATTATAGTACATCAATGTAAAGATATTAAAAAATTTACACTGGTTTTCATTCGGAAACTATAATATGACTTCTGCAATAACTATTTAAAGTTGTGATTTCTGATATATTGACAGTGTAAAAAGCTTTTACAATAATACATGGAAATTAAACTCAAAACATAAAGCAGATTAATTACCTGAACGATTTTTCGGAGATTTTGAGGATGAGCTTTGTCCTCAAATGGCAAAGTTCCTACAAGCATTGTATAAAGTATTACTCCACAGGACCATACATCTGCCAACTGAACAATGAACAAGTATAAAACAAACACATTAGCCAAAAACTGAACAAAACCAGCATAAAATACAAGAAAACTCATAAACTCTCAGACATTTTTAAGGGCTTCATACTTCATGTAGTAATTGAAATGAATATGCTTTTTTCTATTTCACTCTTACAAGGAAGTTTCATTGTGTGTGTAAAGTGATCTATAACAGCATGAATCTTTTATTCTTTTTCATGACCTATAAGGTTAGAAGAAGCCCTTATTACCTTTCCATCATAGTCTAGACTGTGTGCTAATGAACATGTGTGCTAATGAATTTATTAATCAAGACATCAGTTAAATAATTAATTTAACAACAAATCTTGTTTTTAATCTGGTGCCTAGTCCTCTTGTCTTCTTTCTAATACTAAAGATTATAATTTATATATTACGATAAGAATTAATTTTTAAACAATTTTTTAATTGACTATTATTTTAGGACATTTAAGAACATCACTTTTTTTTTTTCAAATGAATGAAAACTATTGAATATATAAATGAATCATAACATCACTGTAGTGTGACCCATTTCAACTTGTAGAATGGAATTGCTTCACGTGAAGGTAAAACAAAAACCTAAATGAGAAAAAAAAAATTCTTCCAAAAAGCTAATAATAATATTGATATAGCCGACATATTATTTTTTACACTAATTGGGCATCACTAATGAAGCATTAGAAATAATTAAAAATATAATAGCAAAAATATCAACAAAATAACAGAATACTAGCCAATAATTTTCAGAGAGAGAAATCCATGAACCTTAGCCATCCAAACGCACCACCCTTCGTCGTTTTGTCTGACAAGTGCGGAACAAACATGATAAGAAAAAAAATCATAGAGAAATAGTTTGAAGCATAACTTATCACTTAAATTTTAATTATCCTTTAAAAAATTGATAGCTTTTAAAAAGTGAAATCCGCAAAATAAGAAACGAGCTAAGAATGATAAAGAAGAAAATGAATAAAAATGTATAAATGGAACACGATCATTGACCAAGTACCTTTCCGAGATTCTTCTTCGTAAATCAACTTCTACCGAGTGTTGATCTCTCTTCCTAGAGGAGATACCTCCCATCACTCAATTGCCTATAGATACCCTTTGATCACACACACATGAAATATGTCAGAAAATAAATTGGATAAATTGAAGAGGTGCTTGATTGCTTGGGTTTGGACAAGGGTTGGGATATGAATGCCATTGAAAAGAGATGGTGAAGGTGGCAGATTTGAACTTTGAAGGCAAGGTTGATTTTGATGAGTTTGAATTGATGATGGGATAACGTTTAAGAAAATAAATAAATTTATATTTAGAATAATTATTGAGCAGCCAATTATATTAATTAACTAATTGATTCTAGCTCTTTGTTTAATCTATTTTGCAACTCTAGAGTTCACTCATTTCTGTTTGTTCTATATTTTACTATGCATACAAAATTGAAAATTTCACTCATGAAAGTTCCACCATTTCCCTGTTATCAAAGGTGGTAAAAAAAATCTAGGCAGTAGTATAATTGCAGCCAAACATTTTAGATAAGAGGGGTGTGCTTTTATCTGAGAAAACTTAAATTCAGTGTAATTTGGATTCATGCACTTTATTTCTTCTCTGGTCGTGTTTCCAAAATCTACAGTACACATAATAGAATACAGTTAACAAACAAGAAATTTAAAAAAAAAAGTTCATACCAATAGATTTTGGGGTTTGATGTCCTGATGCCAGACTCCAATCACGTTATGCAAATAATTTAAACCCCGACATATCTACAAGAGTTTTAGCATGATCATTCAATAACAGCACAAAAGTAATAAGCTCAAAGCAAATAATGAATACTATAAGGAATTAAAAAAGCACTTAGTAAGAGGGAGGAATATATGGTGTACTGGAATATTATACATGGAAAGGTTGTGGCATCATCTTCATGCTGATGGATTCAAGGAGATATACACATATTGTCTCAGGAATTTTCGGCTGGATAGAGAGATTCGTACCTGATATCGAAGATAAAATTATCAAAGAGATAAACTTGTACAAGTCTGCTGCAGGTGACTTTGGGAGAAATATTGAAGTGAGAGCAAGAAATAATCTCCTTCCTTCTCATGGAGGAGGCTTCCCTAACTTATCATGGTTAGCAATTCATATTCTCAGCCAAACATGCAGTGTAATGTCCTGCAAGAGAAACCAGATTCCTTTTGAACAAATAGTAAAGACCTAGAACTATATAGAGTGCCAACACCTGACCGATCTTGTCTTTGTTCACTGCAATTTACAATAAAGACAAATGTTTATAAGCAACATTTGTTTTCTTCCTTTTCAACAATTTGAAAGCAAAAGGTCCTTATAGATCAATCATCATTATCACAAAAGATAATACGATAAATAACATAATATATTATAATTTAGTATATTTTTGAAAATGATCATAGGGACATTTTAAAAAAGAAAATGTACATTCTTTTAATCAGTTGTTTGTTTAAAGCATTGAATTAATCTATACATGAACTTCATGATTGAACCTTAGAATGCTCAAAATCACAAATTTTAAGACGATTTGCAGGACTTCCATCCAATAAGGTATTCTCCAACTTCAGGTCTCGATGACATATTGTGAAATAATACCAAACAATACTAATACCTCTCAGTGAGTAAAGTACATTGTAGTTATAAAGCACTAAGAATAAAAAAGAAACAATCTTGAAAACCAATCAATAAATGACACAAACAACAAAGAATGAAACTCGCAAAGATTACAGATAAATTCACACATAAATTCACGTATAATCAGCATCAAGAAGGAATCCAAACAACTGATCAAGAACGAATTCAGCTCCTCCACAATTCCTCAAATTTCATCACACAAATAAACATACACAAAGAAAGAACCTTGCAAATATTACAAACTAAACCAAAGAACAATACGATCAACATTAATAAAGAATGACAGAAGAACCAACCTGGCAAAGATTATAGGTAAAGTTGTCATAGTTATCAATAACAACAATGGGGTGGGGTGGTTGATGGACTTCTTAGCTGAAATTGGGAAATCCGAATTGGTTTCCAAGGCATTCACAGCAGCATTCGGCACCACCCCTGCCATCAAAAACCAAAATTTCGCATCAAAACACACTCATCAAGAAAATCTGCAAAGAATGAATGGTGTTGGGTCACTCACCAAGGGAGGAGGGCTTGGCATGGCTGGCGAGAGATTGAGGGATATGCTAGGACAAAGACAAGAAGGAGAAAGGTTGTTGGATTGAAGAAGCCACAGTTGAGAGAAGAATGTGACAGCCATATTCAAGAAATTTTTCTTCTCAAATACAAACACAAACACAGTTGAGAAATTGTTAATAACACGTTGTCATGCACACTCATTTTCGTAGCACAACCACCACCTTTAACGGGTGAGGGATTCTCTGCTGTGAGAGCAAGAAGAAAATCTAAAAGAATCAATCTCAGCCCATTTGATTTTTTTAGAGTTTTATAGAAGAAGAAAAGATTCGATCTCAAACATTATTGAATATTGTCTCCAGATTAAATGGGTGGAACCTAACTCTACAAGATTTTCAAAAAGGTTTGTTATGTTATGTTCACTTTCTTTATGACATACTATTGATGTTGATTGGAATTTAAAATTTAACCAACATTTATTAAATTGAATTGTTTAATTGATATATTTTGAATATGATGTTACTAAATTTATTACTAGTAATTGTTTAATTAAAATGTACATTTAATATGATTTTATTACACGGTAACCTGTAAAAAAAAAAATCTTTCAAAGTATTTCGAATATGTGAGAATATAGTTAAATATCAAAATTAAACTCTAAATACTAAATGAAATGGATTTATAAGAAGTATGTTTATTTGAGGTTAAAATATTTATTAAAGGTATTCTTCTAAAAATTTCATGATGAAAAAAATCACATTTTATATATGAATATAGAACAAGAAAGAAATAATTAAAAAACTAATACAAAACAACCTATTTACATAAAAAAAATTGACTAATAAAAAGGGAATAGACTAAAAAATGTGCGAACTTTCAAATTTAAAACATTACGGTAAGACAACATTTCCACATATATTTATAACATCATGGTACAATTTTAATTTTTTTTTAAAAATTAACCATGTCATTTTTCAATCTTAAAGAAATTTAATATTTAATCATAGTACAAGAAAATCATAAATAAAAACTAATTTTAGAGAACAAAATAATTAGTTATTATATTAATTAAATTAGATATAATTTTATAAATTAAAAAAATTATAAATACAAAATAATTAATTATTATATTAACTAATTAAATATTATTTTATAAATTAAAAAACTATTGATAGATAAAATAATTTCTATTATTAATAAAAATTTATAAAGTAGATTCTATATTGGTATGAAGCCATTAGTTAGTATGTCAATTTAAAAACTACTTTATAAATTTTTATTAATAATAAAAATTAGTTTAAATATTAATAATTTTTATTATCTTTAAAATAATATATAATTTAGTTAATACAAATTAATTTATTTTTATCTCTTAAATTTAGTTGTAATGATTTTCTTTCTTGTAGTTAAAAATCTCACAAAATTCACTTTCATAGAGTTATCAATGTCAATGTTAAAATAATTACCATGCAATAGAATTAGATTTTTCAATGAGATTGTTATTTTCTATAAATAAAACTAAAATTATAAATTTTTCATTAAGAAAAATTAAATATGTTTTGATTTAATTTTATTATTTAAGGAATTTATGTTATGCGGATGAATCCTTAACAAATAACCAAAAGAAACTTATTAATGAATATTTTTAATCTTAATTAAAAGCAATTCATATGTTTTAATTAATACATGTTTTAAATTGTTTTCAAAAGAAACAAATAATTCTTTTTACTTTAAATATATTGATTGACATGGACATGAAATTTTTTAATATAAAATTACATAATAAATACTATTATAAATAAGACTATAAACATGAACAAGTAGTACTGAAGAATTTTCAGAGATAGCTATTTTCTATAAAGAAGAGTGTATACCATGTGATTTTTCAATGAGATCATTATCAATAAAATTAAAATTCAATATTTTTTTAAGAAAAAAATATATTATCTCAAGATGGAAAAGATTGAAGTATTAATATTTTAAAGTATTTTTAATTATTTAATTAAGAAATTTTATGATACGTGAATAAAAAATATATGAATTACTTTGAAAATGAGAGAAGGGATCTTAATAATGAATACTGTATAACTTTAGTTAAAAATAGTTAATATATGTTTGAGTGCATGTTTTTAATTGCTAGAAAATAAGAAATAAATTGTTTGCTTTCAAAGGAATTGGTTAGCATGGTGAAAATGGAAGATTTAATGTAAATTTACATCATAAAACTGTATAAAAAAATTGTAAGATATTATAAAATATAGTAGAAATAAAGGTAAAATTAAAACTTAATATTTATATTAATATATATATATATATATATTTAAATAATTTTTCATTTTAAAATTATAATTGTGAAAGAATATATTACATATCGGTGGATCTCACTCACTTTACAATTTTAGAAATGTGCAGTTGGTAAGTCTCTATATTATATCGGTTTCGGACCAGTTTTGAGTTATGAATGAGACCCATATTACATCGGTTATGGTTATTACTGGTGTAAAATGTGCATCTGAAGCTCATTTTTTTGAGTGAATTGAACAAATTATGGTCATAATCGGGTGTAAAATGTGCCAGTTTCTATTATAAATTTAATAAAATATTTTTTTACCCAAATTTATAAACCTGTAAATATAATAAAACCAAAATACCAGCCAGATTGATTTGTATATGTAGAGAAATATAAAGATTGATATTGAAACTAATCAAAATTATATAATTTACATCTAATAAAAATGTACATATATTAGAAAGTAACAAATCATTGCATGTTTTGATTCCTAACTTGTAGAAAGTACTTGGCCCATTCCATACAGATCTCTTCAAGATTTTTTGTGCTTAGTGGCTCGAAATCTTCAAAAAGTTGAGGATTCAATGTCATCATCTTCAAAGTCCTCCACATCACAACTACCTTTGGTGCTAGCTCGACCACGAGCATAAATTACATCCATTAACAGAAAGATTCAGTGTCATCATCTTTAAAGTCTTCCACATCACAACTACTTTTAGTGCTAGCTCGACCACGAGCATAAATTACATATACTAGTTCAACTGGATTATATCTTTGCTCGAATTTAGCTCTTAACGCATGAGTAACTTGTTCTTTTATGCTCTTAGTCAGCCAGCCTCTCTGTCAATTCTGCAACTAATTGATCCAAGTCTAAGATTTGTTGGATTACTCCCAAACTCATGAAACAAAAAATCAATTTTCTTCCATTGCGGTGAATCGGCAACATGTAATAACTAAATTAATAACTAAATCTGTAATGAAGTATACTTTTTATTAATGAAAAATGCATTAAAAGGAATATGAAATATGCATGGTTATCCAAAAAGAAACATTGTGCCTACCTACATACAAAACAAATAAAAAATGGTAAAATTGGAAAAATCACAATAGTGAGTTGACTTTCCATGAATTTTTCTTTAAAAGAAATGATAGTTATTGTTTATATGTATATCCTCACAAAAATATTTTTGTGCGTGTAAAATCATAAATTCAAATAAGTGATATACCATCAAATCCTTACTTGTAAACATTACATCTATAGAACAAATAGACCTACAATAGTATATGTGGGACAATGAGGGAAAAATCATATTTAATGAAATTTATTCTGATTGTTATATTTTTTAGTTTTGTTTCTACTAAGATATCTAATGTGTGTTTTTTAGGATTATGGAGAGTGGAAGTTGGTGTCTCCTAACTATACCAAATATTTATACAAATACATGAAAACATAAGTAGATTTCTCTCCTAACATTTTAAATAAAAATAACAAAATACATAATTTATCATATTCATTATAAAACTATCACCACAATCTTTTTAATTTATCTTTAATTTAACCAAGATTCAAATATAATCATATTCATATATGTCGATTTTGTAGATATTTTATTAAAAAAAAATCACCCTTAAGAAATAAATTCATTATACTTTAATTTTCTTTTTATTAAACAAGTAATTCAAAATGTATTTTTTTTCTTTCTAAATTACATAATCAATAATAAATATTACACCCTTCTGAATTAGTCAATTTAGATTGTCAAATGTGAATACTCTCAAATCACAACCCACCTTTTGAATTAGCTAATTTGAAAATATCTTTCATATTAACTTATTTAAAAGTATCAAATCAACTTTTAAATTAACTATTTTAAAAGTTATAAATCATTTTCTAAATTAGGTGATTCAGAAGTAGCTTACATACCAACCTATCTAGAATTGTCAACTTAACTTTTCCATTGTCTATTTTGAAAGTTATAAGTCACCTTTTACATTAAATAATTTAGAAGTAACTTACATATGAACTTAAATTATACAATCCCAAATGATTCCAATATAATGTTTTTTTCTAGATAATACAGTCCCAAATTTCCACTTTTATAACTATGAATAATACTTTCCAAAATATAATTTTGATATTCTAAAATAGTTTACCCATAACACATAATCTTAAAATTATATCTTGGATTATTTTATCCAGACGTATTTAAAAACTATACCTTTAAATTTATACTATTATAACTATGAATATTATTTTTTAAAATACAAGTTTTATTTTCTAAAATATTTAATCTATAATATTTTTATATGAAGACAAATTTAAAAAAGGACAATTTAGAAGCATCTTAAAATCAGTATCGAAAAAGAACATTTTTCTATGTTTCCAAACTACATTAAATACTTACAATAAATTGGACTTCAGCAACACCTTTTGCAGGGTTGCTGCACCAATTACCGTGAACCGACACCAAGGGTAAAAAAAGAATGTCCCCTTACAAATATAAAAGAGAAAGGAGTTAAAGTGATTTTGTTTAAAAGAATGGGGGTGCAAGATGAAATTACGTGGGTGCAGGAAGTAGAGCCCACAGTAATGTGAGAAACGTGGTTTCAATCTATGATCATGTTTTAAACAAAAACCGTAATCAAACAAATTTTGGCATGTCGTTATTCATTTCATTTCATTCAATTAAGCGTGGTTTGCACTGTAATTGTAACCTTATTTTCTGGTTTCTGAACAACGTAAATTACAATTATAGTCCGTGTTTGGCTTTCTGCTCTGCTCTGTTCTCTTCTTCCGTTCTCTTCTTCCATTGTCTTCTCTCTTCTCTTCTGTCCCCGCCATGTTCTTCCAATCCCGATCCCTCCTCTTCCCGCTCCTCATATCTCTCTTCCTGTCTTCCGCATTCGCTTCGGAGTCAGATCACAAGGTAATCAATTCTTCAAACCCCCGTTTTTCCTTCTTTCCGATTCGATCTACTCTCTCTATGCTGCATTGGGATTTGGATCTGCCACCGTATCGCTTTTTAGCTCTTAGTACTACTCAATTTTATTCTTTTAGCTTCGGATTTTATAAGATTGCAATGGTTGGGTTTTCCGAGTGTTAGATCTCAACTGGGTTTTTGCTTGTGCTCACCTTGGTGTCTCTGCAATGTGGGTGTTTGCTGTTCAATATTTGGCCTTTTCTTTGCACAAAACGATTCAATTTGACTTCTTATTTCCCTTTCAGCTCTGTTGTTAGTTCATGATCCTGGATCATTTTTTTTATTAAGGTTAAACTTTTTAATGCTCAGCTAGTTTTAGGGCTGGGATTGAGCTTGGGATTTGAAATTGGAACACCAAACTGTATTGTGTGTTTTGAGGTGGGGAAGAGCTTACATGGTGATGATTACTGGTTAGGCTTTGGTAGTTGTTGTTGTGTGCATCAATTGTCATTGAAGACATAGAAGGATTCACCGGTGGATGTGTGAAATGAGGGTGGACTGAAATTGGAAACAACAGAGAAGAATATACTTATTGATGCTTAGAGGTTTTCGCTTACACTCGTGGCGTCAACATGGAAGCTAGATTGGTTTTCTATTGCATTATTTGCTATCTGTCTGCAGTTTTTAGTATTGAGAAGATTTATGTGGAGCACTCTAACTGTATTTGTTTACCTTGTTTTTAGATTGAAAGTTTCTAGAACAGCGAGTTTAAGTTGTTAGTAATATCTGCTGTCTGTTGGGAATCTTCTTAGAATTGGAAAAAGATTCCATGGAAAAAAAATTGGCTTGTAAATAATTATCTACCTTGTAGGATTCTCAGGGCGTCTGGAGATTGTCAATCAAATTCTACCCTAACATAAGAAGTTTCTAATGGTGAACTAGTTTGATTTAGAATCCTTAAGTAATGTTTAAGATTAGGGTATCGTCTCATGAGTTGTGTTTTTTATACTAACAAGTTTGTTACCTGGATCTCTAAATAAAATTGGCTTCCAAGGCAAATATTTTGGATTTTCTTACATAAATTTGAGATTGAATTAGTGTGGTCACCCATTGCATGTTTGCTAGAATGTTTAAAATTTTGAGCCTTACATTTAGCTTTGCCAATGTATGGTGTCTTAGTATTTGTACCAGAAGACTGCCATAGATTATATTGTTGATTATTATCACAGATTGAACTGAACTCAAATAATAAATCATGTCAATAAGTTAGTATATGCTGTTTTTTTTTTCTTTTTCTTTGCATAATAGTCAGTTTTATAACTCAATTCATGTAGTATCTTTGCTTCCTCTACGGATTTGGTTCTCTACTTGTCATTATCTATAATCAGTTGTAACTTTTATTGAGTTTGTATTCTATATCTGTTATTCCAGGATTTTTCCCACTGAGTTAGTGAAACAGATTAAATATGTATTTTTCATTTGTAGTACCAACTGGTGAACAGCTTCTGTTTTTAAAAGAATGTATTTTATTTTATTGCAGTATCACCGTGATGAACCAGTTACCCTTTGGGTGAACAAATTGGGTCCTTATAACAATCCACAAGAAACGTACAACTATTACAGCCTCCCATTTTGTCATCCATTGAGTAATGCTAGTGCTGGACACAAATGGGGTGGTCTTGGTGAGGTCCTGGGTGGCAATGAACTCATTGATAGCCAAATTGACATAAAGTTCCAAAGTATGAAGGCTTCTGTCGTACTATGTATTGCATAGAAGAGCTGTCAGCTAGCAAACTGACTTTAATGGTTTCTCTTGTTTTCAGAAAATGTGGATAAGACTGTTTTTTGCCGGATAGATCTCAGTGAAGCAAAGGTGAAACAGTTCAAGGATGCAATAGAGAATAATTACTGGTTTGAATTCTTCATGGGTATGTTTTGCTTTGTTTCTTTCACTTATAGAATGATTGCACATTCAAGAAATGTTTGAAGCTTGCAGAATTTTTTGTTTGGCCAATACAGTGACATGAAGGATAAAATAAACATGTGAAAATGTATAGAAGTAACTAGAGAACAGCTAAAAACTAAGAAACACACATCCCTATACTTGGGGAAGAAGACACCCGGTTAACTAAAGAATTTAAACCAAAGAGGGTGAGCTAATCACACTTCCAATCAATGGAACACAGCCCCGTGTCAGTTATCTTTACTAATCTTCTGCACTATTTTGTAACTTTAGAATCATGAAACCTTCCAATCAACCCCATAGGAGACTGAGCAAACTAAAGTGGTTGTAAGAATCAGTTTTAAAGACATGCTGGAACAGGGGAGAGAAGTGATGTGATGACTGGAGGAGTCAACTATGCTTTGGCTCTTAGAGCTAGGCTGCAAGAGGAAGCTCGGCCCAGATCTGAGTTCGGCTGTCACTCTCATTCAACCATGCTTATAGCTTACAGCTATTTGATAATTGACAAGGATACCAATGTTTGTTAAAGCATTGTAATTTCTTGGAACTTTGGATTGCACATGAACTTGTGCAATTTCTTGGAAATGTGAGAAGGCCTGTTCGATGCTACTAGATCAAGGGTGTGTTTGTTTTATGTGATTCCCATGAGTCATTGGCGTTGAATGTGTTTCAATTGGTATTCAAATACACATTATGTTATTGGATGCGTGCATGTACTGTTTGAAAACTTGCAAAAGTGATTTTGACCCAATACTTGAGGCTTTGGATGGGATGATGTGGAATAGATTGCAATAGAACTGATAATATTTTATTTCTGTCTTTAGAATGATAAGCTAATTATGGGCAGAATTGGTCTAGAATCAATCTGTTACAAATTAGGAGAAAAATAAGCAACAGAATAAATAAATATCAATTATAATAAACAGTCTATGTCATTTAATCTAATTTATTCTGATTCAATGTATCTGATATCCCAGAAAATATCTATCAAATACTCCCTCTTCCTTTTTGAGTGTGATTTGGAAAATGTGTTTCTGTTTATCTGTTATTTTCAGAGTTCAAGATATCATTAATTACTTTTCTGTCATATATTTTCTTATTTTTACCCAGTATTTAATTAATTTACTCATGAATTTATTGTGAAGCTAAAATGAAAAGGGTAAAATAAGAAACCTCATAACTATTTTATTAGATCCAAAGATTTATTGTGTTTCTCGGTTTTAAGTAAAAGTCTTGAAAAGACAGACGAAAAGGAATAGAGGGAGTAATTGCTCGTAGCTAAGGACACACCTATCAAGCTGAAGTATGGATATCTATCACGTCTAGCTTGCTTATTAGAAATTCAAAGTTGGGTCCAAATAATCCCTAAGTGAGGGTAATCTGCTACATGTTGTGAAGTTCGATCAAATGACATACAAATAATCTCATTTTATTTTCTTAATGAAATCTTTATCAATTTGTAAATGTTTAGTCGTATAATGTTACACTTGATTGTGGACAAAGTTTATTGCAACCTTGTATTGTAACAATATAATTTCATTGGTAGGTTGATAGACACCCTTAATTCATCAAGCCCAGCCCCCCTGCCATACCATGTTACACTTGTGTAGGGGCTCTATATTCTTTGCTTCAGCTACTCCAAGCAACCTCATTCTGTTTTTTGCATCTCCATCTAAATAGGTTATTCCCATGCAAAGGGGCAGTATCCTAATGTTGATATCCTGTCAGTTACAAAACCTACATGATCAGCATCTGTGTGAGCTTAAATAGATATTCATCCTTGTATTAGACAAATAAATCAGTTTTGCTACTAGTCTGATAAGAAGTATCCACAGGATTGCCCATGCCATCTTTGTGCTTTTTATTAGGGTCAATGGATATGTTGGCTGGTCTGCAACCACTCATGCTAATTTTCTGAGAGAACAATTCTTTTTCTTGACCTAGCAACTCCCATACACTGGAACTATTTTAAGGAACTCAACTACTTTATCTCAAATTCTGCATAAAGCATATTCTTCAATCCATTTATCTCTCTGGTAGATCATCTCCAATAAGAATGACATTGTCGTAAATGGTCAATATAAACGACCCTTACTTCCCCGCCCACAAACAGTGTGATCTTTTTCATATAACAGTAAATATCTCAAACCAAGTTTGTTACTCCATATGAATAGACTTCTTCAACTTGCACAATTTTGCATGAGACTTCTGTTCAAACCAGGTAGAATGTCCATACTTCATAAGTCTACATGTACCTCCTCCTCCAAATCTCTATTAAGGAGTGCATTCTTTGTACCGGCTGCAAAGGCTAATCAAAACTTGCAGCAAGGGAAAGAAGTACCTTGTTGAACTTTGCTACTGATGCCAATGTCTCTAAGTAGTCAATACCATAGGCTTGAGCTACAATTGGTATCTAACCAAGCTTTGTCCATTTGAGTTGCATTTTATTTTGAACACCCATTTTCACCACAACTGTTTTATTTCCCTTTGGCAGTTCCACCTCTTCTAATGTCCAGTTCTTTTACAGAGCTTTCACCTCTTCCAAAATAGCCTCCTTGCACTTGGGAAGAGCATCCTTTATATTATGGTTAGATTATGTAGGATGTTGT
>Ga0123342_1006498_pt1 | contig 16169 bp, 10 predicted proteins | sample Turbeawhitnodule_FD_89960 | JGI IMG/M metagenome (GOLD analysis project Ga0123342, IMG submission 89960) | Root nodule microbial communities of legume samples collected from Mexico - Turtle bean Mexico white nodule | ecosystem: Host-associated > Plants > Roots > Nodule | place: Mexico: Nepantla... | reverse complement strand
GAATAATTCTATTTACTGCTTGCAAGTGTCTTTCTCTTGGATCATGCATGAATTGGCTAACCACACTAACTGCATAAGCTATGTTTGGCCTAGTGTGTGATAGATAAATGAGTTTTCCCACAAGTCTTTGATATTGTGTCTTCTCCACCTTTGGATTTTTCTCATCATTCCCAATCCTATGATTTTGCTCTATTGGCACTTCAGTGGTCTTGCAACCCAGCTTACCAGTCTCTTTAAGGAGATCAAGGATGTATTTTCTTTGAGAAATAAAGATGCCTTGTCTAGAGTAAGCAACCTCTATCCCAAGGAAGTACTTCAGCTTTCCAAGATCCTTCATCTCAAATTGAGCAGCCAGTCTCTCCTTCAAAGTTTGTTTTTCAATCTCATTATCACTTGTAATAATCATATCATCTATATAGACCAAAAGTAGAGTGAGTTTACCATTCTGAGAATGTTTTATAAACAGAATATGGTCACCTTAACTTTGTCGGTACCCCAAAGATACCTTAGCTTGAGTAAACCTTCCAAACCAAGCACAAGGTGATTGGTTAAGACCATATAGGGCCTTTTTAAGTCTGCACACCTTATTCCCTTCATTAATAGCACCATAACCAGCACCATAACCAGGTGAAATCTCCATGTATACTTCTTCCTCCAAGCTTCTATGCAAGAAGGCATTTTTAACATCAAATTGATGCATCGCCCAACCAAAGTGTGTTGCCAGGGAGAGAATAATCTTGACTGTATTCATTTTTGCCATTGGAGCAAAAGTCTACTCATAATCGATCCCATAGGTTTGAGTATACCTTTTTGCAACCAACCTTGCTTTATACCGATCCTGTGTGCCATTAGACTTATACTTAACTGTGTATGTCCACCTACAACCCACTGCTTTCTTATCTTTTGATCTCTCTACAATCTTCCAAGTCTCATTCCTTTCTAATGCGCTCATTTATTCATTCATGGCTCGAATCCAATGCTCATCTTTTAAGGCTTCTTGTACTAATGTAGGGATTTTGATAGAATCAATAGTTGAAAGAAAACTCCGGTGCTGCATAGAAAGTTTTTCGGTAGACACAAATTGGGATATAGGATATTTTGGCACAAGATATTTTTTCTTTTCTCAAGGCAATAGGTAAATCATTTAGGTTAGGTTCAAAAGCAGTATTTAAGGTGTCCTCAAGAGTTTCACAGGTATGAGTTCTTACCTCCGGTTTGGACAATTGAAGTTGTTCGACTAGGACGGGTTCTTGTTACCTTTGTTGATATTGTTTTCTCAACTTACTGACCATGACCTGTGTTGGCCTTACTCTGCACTGTATACCTAGGTGGTACTTCCATGTATATTTCTTCTTCAAGATCCCCATATAGAAATGCATTTTTCACATAAAATTGATGCAAGTTTCAATCATGGTTTGCTGCCAATGATAAAATTACTTTGACTGTGTTCATTTTTGCAACTGGTGCAAAAGCCTCCAAGTAATCCACTCCATAAGTTTGAGTGAATCCTTTAGCCATCAACTTGACCTTATGCCTCTCAATAGTCCCATCAACCTTCTATTTGAGTGGGTAAAGCCACTTGCACCCAACAGGTTTTTTTCTGGTGGTAGAGTGACTAGTTTCAAAGTATTGTTCTTCTGCAATGCCTCCATTTTCAATCCATGACCTGATTTCATTTTTTTTTCAATTAATGCCTCATACAAAAGAAGGTATGGTTGTGGTATTTAGGCTTGTTAGGAAGGTTATATGGGTAAGTGAGAATTTTTCAAAAAATAGATAATTTGTGGTTTAGTGGTTCTTGTTCCTTTTTTAAGAGTAATTGGGAAATCTAAATTTTGGTCTACCTGTGCAATAGGTTCTATAGAAGAGAGTTCATTATTAGTAAGATCATCACAACACAACTAGTAGAATTAGGTCAAACACATTTACCTCATGTAATGATATAGGGTTGAACTCTTGAATATGAGTAGAACCTGGAATGGCCTTTCCTCTTTGGGCATACCCAACATTTTTCCAAACTTTGTATCATCATGTGGTGTAATAACTGGTCCTACAGATTCATAATTTTGATCAGAAGATTTAGGATTTTGATTCCACCTCTACTGTCTTTCTCTCTGCTTCAGTTTTAATGGGATTACTTTTTTAAAACTCATTTTCTAATCCAAAAAACAGATTTAGGGATATAAAAAGCTCATCATCTTCCTCTCTTAAACTCTCCCCTTGAAGATGAGGATGATTAAAATAGCTAACTTACTCATTGAAGGTGACATGTCTTGACACAAAATATTTTGGAAAGGGGATGAAAGCATTTATACTCTTTTTGTATGACAGAATACCCTAGGAAAACACAATTAATAGCCCTTGAATCAAGTTTTCCTATTAGTTGTATGTGAATATGTATAAACTTTACACACCCAAATATTCTAAGTGGAAGCTTAAGTGTATGAGTTATGTGTGGGGATAGAATGAGTGTAGAACTTCAATTGGACTTTTTAAAGACAAAAAAACAGTAGCAGGTAATGTGTGCATTTGATAAGTAATTGTAAGTATAGCTTTCTCCCAAAATCTTTTGGAATATTATTTTGAAAAAGGAGTGGTCTAGTTTGTTCTAGTAAGTGCTCATTTTTCTGTTCAACAATTCCTTGTTGGGATGTGTAAACACATAAGGATTCGTGAATTATCCATTCCTTTTGAAAGAAAGAATCTAAGGTATGATTGAAATAATCTTTAGCATTATCAAACCTATTTTCTTGATAGTAACCCCCAATTGATTCTTAATTAGTGATGCAAATTGCATAATAAGAGAGCTAACCTCATATTTGTGTTTAAGGAGAGAAAGTCATGTTACCCTTTGTACAATCATCAGTAAAGGTGATAAACCATTTAGCTCCTAAAATATTAGGATCTTTAGAAGGACTCCCCACATTAGTATGAACAAGATAAAAAGGAGATGTGCTTATTTTATTAGTCATAGGAAAAGGTATATGTTTATGTTTAGCCAACTCACACACCTCAGAATGAAGACTTTGCAGATTTAAGTTTTTGAACAAGGTAGGAAACAAAAACTTTATAACATGAAGTGAAGGATGTCCTAGACAACAATGTAACAACTGAACTTTTTCTGTGTTGGGAATGGAGGTTGTAGACATAAAAGATTGACTCTTAATGGGCAGATTCAGATCTTTCATGTGGTAAAGACCATTCCATTCTCTAGCATGTCTAATCATCCTCCTCGATTTTTGTCCTGCAATATACAAGAGTTGCTATAAAAAATCACATTACATGAGAAATCTTTTGTAAGTTTTTGTATAGATATCAGGTTTGTGGACAATTTAGGAAAATGTAGCACATTTTTCAGAATTATGGTTGGGTTTGTTTGGACATCTCTTTGACCAACTGCAGTTATCATGTTTCCATCAATTGTTGAAATGTTTTTGTTTCTAGGACATGGGGAATATGTGGAAAAGAATTTATGAAGAGGTGTCATATGATCAGTGATTCTAGAGTCTAAAATCCAGTAGTAGGAAGGGTGCATTTGAGACATTAAATCCAACAAAAAATGGTAACATACCATAATGTGTCAATGAACACTTTTGGGTTTTCCAGTTTACTATGGAAGGACCTTACTCTTTCTAGCTCCTCATGATTGAGTTGAATAGATCATCTTGGATTATAGGCAATCATCTAGGATGTTTTGGATCCCAATCAGAGGTGGCTCTCAGGATTTGAACGCTCTCTGATACCATCTCAAATATTAGGGTCGAAATGATTTTATTGCTAACAATACATCATATATATATAGTACACGCACACACATCATATACCTATGGTTCAAGGATAATAATATCCTTATGATTTAGGGATATAATTAGTTTCCTGTAATTCATGGATATTCCCATTATACACTTTAATTATAATCTGCTAAATATGGAAGAATAAAATATGATTGTTGACAAATATGCTTTGCAAAAATAAGAGGAAAGCGCTTTGAAAGTAAAATTCAAGAGGTCATACTACAAGTCTCTAAGTTTAAGTATCAAGGATCGATTATGGCATGATGGAGAAATTAATGAAGATCTAAAGTACCTGCATACCAAACTTAAGAGGAAGATTATCAATGACTACAAACTGACTATATTGTGACAGTGAATTCTGGTCTTTAAAGGGACAATAAATAAAAAAGAGAGTTGCATAAATGAGAATGTTAAGGTGGATGTGTGACGATATAAGAAAGGAGATAACATGAAATAGTTGTATTTGAGAAGATATTGTTGTGGTTCTAGTTGAGAAGATAACAAAAATATGGTTAAATTAGTTAAGACGGGCAGAATTGGAGGCACCGGTCAGGAGAGCAAATTGTGTTTTTGATCTTGTAAAAGAGGGATGAGGAAAACCAGGCTGGACAATGGACGAAGTTAATAAAAGAGATCCGGTGATGAATACAGATTTTACGTTATTTTCTTTCTTTGTTAGAAAAGAAAAAATCTCATTTTAAAGTAGTTGAAAAAGGAACAGAAACAGGTCTAGCTGATTCACATGTTTCGGATGATGCTTGCTTGAAAATGACAAAGATACTTACGTCTATGACAAAGATTTGTTATTTTGAAATTTTGACCACATCAGTTAGTTATTTTATGTTTTACGGAATTTAAGATTATATTCTAAGCTCCCTGTCATGCTAAAATGGCTGTGTTAAGATATTGTTCTTGAAATGGTTAAGTAATTGATTTCCTAGACTTGCATATGTGCTAATAAAAGTTTACTAGAGAACCAGAGATATGAGTAAAAAAATTTCATGATCAAGCTAATCTTTGTCATTTTTCTAGGTACTTCACTGGTCTGTTGTCACCATGGAAGGGCATCCTCCTTTTTGGGCCACCAGGAACAGGAAAGGTTTGTATTGTTATTCCATAAAAAAATATTCACTAGATTGCCTCGTACTGTCATTCTAAAATTGTACGAGAATATTAATGTGTATGTATGCACATAAAATTAAAAATTAAAAATTAAAAATTAAACAGTAAATGTACAGCCTTCCTATTTTCATATTTTACTAGAGCAGTTATTTTTTCCTTTTTGAATTATTAATAACTTCCTAAGTTTGGTTTGAATGTTGCAGACAATGCTTGCTAAGGCAGTTGCGACAGAGTGCAACACTACTTTTTTTAATATTTCCGCATCATCTGTAGTTAGCAAATGGCGAGGCATGTTTCATATAACTTTCTCCCTCTTCTTCTTTAGATTATTTATTTTGTAAATCTAAATCTAGGTACCGTATGTTAATGTGTTTATTTTTATAATTGTAGTGTATATGTATTATTTTCTCTAAAGGAAATAGAATGATCCCTGTCTGGAAGATGTAGAACTAACTATTTTTCTTCAAATATTATGTTGATAACTACCTTGCATCTGGTCAATTGACATACGCCCTTTTTGGTTTGGAAAGGTTTTTGTTCAACACCCTTGTGTTTGAAATAGCCAAATAGACAGAGAGGCATATGCAGCATATGTATATCTTAAAGAAAGGTCTAATATCAGACAGTGAAGCTTAAAACAACTATTTGATATAGCATGTGTGATTTGGATTAAAACAATTGATTGCATGACTTGAGTTTAATTTTAATCTGCACCATTTGCTATTTTGAGCTTCTCACATCTTACTGTAAGCCAATTATCAGTTGGTTGCCATTAGAGGTCAGATGTATGTTAGTTGCCCATTAGTTTAATAGCTAATTACAATATATCAGCTGGTTAGGCTGAATTAGAGTAGTTACCCATTAGTTTAGTATCTAGTTAAAATATATGAACTAGGGTGTGTTGCCTTTAAAGTGAGGGATAGAAGAGGGAGAGAGGATCTTGTTATTTTGTGAGAGAATTAGGGCCTTCGACTTGGTAAGTGCAGTTGTTAGATAATTGAATCACTCTCATATATGTAATTTCCTTTTAGTTCAAATGACAAGAAAATTATTCGGTGAGATCTTAGATAACATATCTCTCATTGTGCTCTATCTTTTATATCTATTCTCTCTGTAGAAGGGTTCAAGAACTTACCCGGATTCATTCTAAAGTGCATTAAGAATGTTCTTTGAATAAACAGTTGATTTTTTTTCTCTTACTTCCTTTGACAACCTTCCTGATGTGAAAATAGGAAAAAAACACAAGAAAGAAGTTGCAAGCTTCATAATATAGGTGTTAACAAATGAAGTTTAATAGATGTACTATCAAACAAGATTTCTTAAGTATTGCGTCTAATGACGAGTCGTCTGATGAACTTGCAAGCTTCATTTGAGAATCTGTACATTTACAGAAGTTATTTTGGACTGCAGGTGATTCGGAGAAGTTAGTGAAAGTGTTATTTGAACTTGCAAGGCATCATGCACCCTCAACAATATTTCTTGATGAAATTGATGCAATCATTAGTCAACGTGGTGAAGCTCGTAGTGAACATGAAGCAAGCAGACGGTTGAAAACTGAGCTTCTTGTTCAGGTGATGCTTGTTTCTTACATTTAACATAATTTTTATAATCATCAAGTTTGTTACCTTCACCTAGTTCATACTTTATACTATTTTTTACATGTCCCACGTCAACTAGGATTATGGTCCAAAATGCCCCTTGGAATAAGATTTTGGATAATTCTACCCATTTGAGCTAGCTTTCGGAGTTAAATAATGCCGAACCCCTGTCCTACATTTAGAACCCATATGGGACATCAGATTCACGTATCAGCAAAACATTTAAAAAATATTGTACTTGTAGGGGATTGTTTTACAAACAGATATATCAATTTCATTACTTAAAGGTGCAGTAGCAACTTGGCCGTCGTAAAATTTTTTATTGTCAAGCAGCATGACTTTAAAAGTAGTTATTACAATAGTTTACAATTTTACAATACACGACAATTTATAATTTGATGACAATGTGCCTTTACACGTATTTAAATTTAATTCTTTATTTAGTATTCATGTTTCTAATAATACAATTATAAACCAGTAAATTTGAAGCTTGTTCTTTACTTTTTTGAGACGAATAGAATAATGAAAGTTAATTTATTCTTATTGAAGAAGCTTGCCAGTGTCTACCGCATTATCAATCTAATCATGATTAATACGCTAATATTTTTAATCATGAATGATAAACATAATGAAAATAACTTGAAATTAAGGGTGGGCAAAAAATCCAAATTACAAAATCCAATCCATAATTATCCAAATCTATGTTAGTTTTAATCTATTTAAATGGATTTATCTTTTCAAATCCATATTTTTGGATTTTAAATCCAATCCATTTAATTGAATATGGATTAGATATAGATTGGATACATTTTTGGATTATCCAAATTGCATTTTGGGTTGGATTTTGACTTGGCCCGATTCAGGTTGAGCCAAGACAATTTGAGCCCAGGTTGAGCAAAGTCGGCCCAAGTCCACATCGAGCTGAGTCGTCCGGGCTCAAGTCGAATCGAGTCGATATGGGCCAAAGTTGAGCCAAGTCATTTGGGGGCAAAGTCGATGGGCCAAGTCGAGCTGATTGGCCGATATTGAGTTGACCCGAGTCGGCCGGGACCAATATCGAGCCGAGTTGGCCCATGCCAATGTCTAGTTGAGCCGGTCCAAGCCCATGTCGAGCTGAGTCTTTCGGGTCCGATATTGAGTCAAGCGGGCCCGAGCCGATATCCAGACGATCGGGCCAGGGCTGATCTCGAGTTGAGCGGGCACAGGCCGATGCCGAGCCAAGCAGGTCCGGGCCGATGTCGAGCCGAGCGGGCCTGAGCCGATGTCGAGCCGAGCAGGCCTGGGCAAATGTCGAGGCGAGTGGGTCCGGGTCGATGTCAAGCCGAGCGGGCCGGAGCCCATGTTGAGCCGAGCAGTCTTGGGTCGATGTCGAGCTGAGCAGGCCCGGGTTGAATTTGAGCCGAGTAAGCCCAGACTGAAGTCGAGTCGTCCAGGCCCAGGTCGATGTCGATTCGCCCGAGTCGATGTCGATTCGCCCGAGTCGATGTCGATTCGCCCGAGTCGATGTCGATTCGCCCGAGTCGATGTCGAGTCGTCCGAGCCTGGGCCGATGTCGAGCCGTTCAGGCCCGGGTCGATGTCGAGTTGTTCGTGCCCGGGTCGATGTCGAGTTGTTCGTGCCCGGGTCGATGTCGAGCCGTCTGGGCCCAGGCCGATGTCGAGCCATCCGAGCTCGGGCCGATAGCGAGCCGAGTTGGTCTGCGTCCAGGTTGAGTCGACTTAGGCTCAATTCGAGCCAAGTTAGTGTGTGTCCATATCAAAATGAATTTAATGTAATTGACAAAGTGAATTTAATTTAATTAACAAAGTGGATTTAATCTAGATTTAATGCACTTTAAATGAATTTTAAAAAAATTTAAATAAATTTGATTTAGTTAAAATGGATATGGATTTTAAATCCAATCCATTTATTTGGATTTGGATTGGATCTGGAAAAATCCAATCCATGACCACCCCTACTTGAAATGTGTCATATAAATTACAATTGTGCTCAATATAATACTTTTAAACTAGAAAATGGCCGAAGAGAAATTAGGTTATGTATTGATAGCTTAGAACAGTTATATTTTTGTGCTGAATTTCTATGAAAATGCTTGAAAAAATAAATAATACAAATTTATTTCTCAAATTTTTTTAAATTGAATTACTTCGCATTTCAAGTTCTCACATTTTAAAATTCTTCATCCAAAATATGTTGTGCTTCAATCTTTGTAACAAAATACCCTTATTATGAAGTCCATAAACTTGAAGATGAACTTTAGAAGGTTGTTGGATCATTTGTTTAAATAAGCAATAATGATAAGTCACAACATGGAAGGTGTTGGTAAATAAGATCACTGAGGCTAATTTGGTAAGACGAGGGGTAGTGGTCGAAAGCATCCTATGTAGTATGTGTGGGGAGGATGAGGAGTCTTATCGCCATTTGTTCTTTGAGTGTAGAATAGCTTGACTTGTTTGGTGTCAGTACTACACTTGGCTAGGTTTGGTGTTTGTAGATCATCATGAAACAAGTCATAACTTTCTACAATTTAAGATGTGTAGTGCATTTGAATTTGTTAATTTAGTTTGGGGGATGATTTGGATTGCTGTGGTAAGTGAGATTTGAAGGCACATGAATAATTTTATTTTTAAAGGTGGTATGATTGATGTTTCAGAAATGTTCACTCTGGTCAATTAAAGGTCTGTCTTGGGTAATTTCCAAGGTACCTTCTGTTTGCTTTTCTTATTCTGATTGGTGTCTTGATTCTCTGGTTTGTATGAATTTGATTAAGTGATGTTTTAGTATTATTGGTTAGATTCCTTATGGGTGGTTTGGTGTTTGCGGGTGTATTATTAGTTGTTGTTGGTAGGATGCTAAAGTTGACATTTTTTTAGGGAAAGACTTTGGAGGTCTTTGTCGATTTGTATAAGAGTTGGATTACCCTGAAGTGATTTACATTTATTTATTTTTTCTTATTGATAAAAAAAGATAAGCTTCGGGCAATTAAAAGTTTCAGCTATCCAACGAATTATGTACTTTTTATTTTATATTGCACATAATCCTGCATTTCTTCAGTTCCCTTCTCGGGCACAGGAAGATCCTCAACATTTCATTGCACAATTTGAACAGCAAACAAATATTAAGGAGAAATTGCTTCCGAAAAAATTACAAATATCCAGATAAATTGTTAGATTTTTTCCTTTTCAGCTATTACAACTTCATCTATTAATTATTTAAGTTCGCCATGATAGTTGGCCTTTGAGCATGATAGTTGGCCTTTGAAATTGTGAAAGTTTTTTCATATTACCTGGGAGCTTGTGTCCTCTGAAAATTCAAGCACCTGCATCGTAATATGCATTGTCATCAAAACAGTGACGTATGAGCTTTGCTTTCTCAAACATTAATCATTTGGATTAAGATTGCAGATGGATGGTTTGACCCGGACTGATGAACTGGTTTTTGTCTTGGCGGCAACAAATCTTCCCTGGGAATTGGATGCAGCCATGCTCCGACGTCTTGAGAAGCGTGTATCCTTTAAATATAAGCTTGTGCATCATATTAGTGTGCATGATAAATTGTCAGGCCAAATGTTTTTTGGGAGCATTGAATAAATTATTGGGCATCTCGTATCATCTCAGTACTCTTGTTTCCTACATTACTTATTTTGGACATCTTATTCGCTCTAAATGAAACTGGCATTCTATCTAAGATGCTTGGTTTATAATCTAAAGTAAGAGCAATTATTGTTTTGGGTTTAAATTTTAATTGCAGTCCGTATAGACATGCATTGTAGACTAGTACTGTGTTTGTAAACTTGGCATACTTGAAGCTCGTTGTCTATTGTTTATTATTATTATTATTATTATTATTTCAAAATATCTGGGATAAAATTGTTGTCTTGGTAGGGAATAACTTTGGTGGTGAGAAAAAAAAATACTACTGAGAATAGATCTCAGTCCAATATGTATATAGATGATGCCCTTATAAGCAATCCGTGCTTGCAATTGAAAGCTCGTCAGTCTTTGTCTAATGGTTGTTCCTTGACCATAACTAAAAGATCCTTGTACCACTTCCAGAACCAGTAGCGAGGAGATCAATGTTTGAGGAACTCCTTCCTCAAAAGCCTGACGAGGAGCAGATCCCCTATGATTTACTTGTCGATCAAACAGAAGGATTTTCAGGGTCAGATATCCGATTACTCTGTAAAGAAACAGCAATGCAGCCCTTGAGACGCTTAATGTCACAACTTGAGCAGAGACAGGAGGAGGTGGTGCCTGAAGATGGTATGTTGTCTGTTTACTCAGGAAATTGATGATAACAGCTTCTTTTATATAGATTTTTCAACTATAAGCTATTTTCTGTTAACAATGTGTTGGCTATTTTCTTAAATATTTACTTGAGCTTAATTTTACTCCTCTCGAACTGAAACTAATCATTGGGTTACAGAGCTGCCAAAAGTTGGGCCAATCAGATCTGAAGATATAGAAACAGCATTGAGAAACACAAGACCATCTGCTCATCTCCATGCCCACAAATACGACAAGTTCAATGCTGATTATGGTAGTCAAATACTACAATGATCAGTTTTAGTTCTCACTGTTAGATCATCCACAAATTTGTCATAAAATTACTGTTGTGTAAGAACTAGTAAACGTCAAGCATTGCAACTTTTCAACTTTTCTAGATATGCAACTTTTCTGCATTCCTTTTTCTCCATTATTAGTTATTCTTACACATATTTAAGTAGCAAATGCTTCTGATTATACTTTTAAATTCACTCATTGTTTGATTTTACTTAAATATATTCATGACATTACGCACTGCTAATAATTGGAAGACGAGGACATGTTTCCATGTCAGGTGATCAAACTTCGAAGTCTTTTTTCACCACAAAAGGTTGAATGTGAAAAAGCTTAACCACTAACAATGTTCAAAGTTAAAAGTTAGGTGTTACTATTTTCATGAATTAAATTTGCTTTTGCAGCATTGGCATTAATAGGTGATACATATATGTTATTAACAATAATTTATTTGTTTGCTCTATGGTAACGTCAATGTTGTTATTCACTTTCCTTGTTATTAATAACAAAATAACAAGTATATTAACTATTTTACTTAAGTTATACTTGTATTAAAATTATATAGAAATATAATAATAATTTGACAAATTTAGTAATATATTTAATAAATATTTATTTTTCATATTAAAATAATATTTTCTTAAAAATATAATTTATCTATTTTTATAAAAACATTTATTATTTAGTTTTTATGATATTTTTAATATATAAGAATTAAATAATTTAATTTTTTCCTATAAATATTTTGAAATTTCATTTTTTATTTTCTAATTTTTTATTTAATTATAGTCAATGTGATATTTTAAAATAATATAAATTATTCATTAAAGGTATAGAAAAGTGAATGTTTATTTATACATAGATGTTTATTTGAAGATATAGAAAATATATTTCTATTTTAAAACTAGAGAATATAAGTGTCATTTACTATCTTGCATATACTTTTTTTTTTATCTATCTTAAGTTTTCGTAGTCATATTTCAATTATCCTAATCTTTTCTAAAATTTTATGTCATTTTTATGCATAAAATAATTACACTAATATTTCTGTTATACAATTCATTGTTTTTTTATATTAAAGAATAAAAAGATAAATGAGTTATGCATTATCTAGGAGATTAGGACGTTTTCTTAAAGTTAGGGTGAAAGTTAATAAAATGATCTTAAAAAAAAAAGTCAACCCAATAATGACGAAGGTTAATCTAATTGGATTTTTGGAATTTGAATTGTCTTCATGGAAGTTACTCGTTATATTCTTTTGTTTATTTCATTGTTTTCATTTTTGTTTTTAATTTTTTGGTTTAAAAATTTAGGCTACTTTTTAAAATTTCTTTGTTTTTTTTGAGTTGGTTTAATCTTTCATATTTTTGTTTTTATTTTATGCTATTTTGTATGTGATCCACGTGTTCTTTAGCATGATAATTATTATATTATGACATCTCAGTTAATTGCATAGCTAAAATATACTAATAGTAATTTGTATAAAAAGAACATAATTATTAAAAATAGAGAAAAACAAAGGAATAATGTTCATTCAACCAAACCAAAACCTATGATACATTAAGAAAAAAAAATCTAAATTTCATTGGTCCAAATCAGTTTCTAAAGTATGTTTTACCTATATGTTTCAAACCAGTGATTTTCTTTTTTCCTAGAATCAATTTCTAGATTAGTTAACTTATTAAGTGACATGTTTCTTTATGTATATACATGTAAATCATTAAAATTTAAGATATAGTAGGAGTGGCAAAACGAGTTCAATAAATTTTAGCTTGATCTGTCACTGGTCCATTAGGGTTATACTGTCTGAAATTGGTAGTTGTCTCATTATATAGTGGGTTGACGGAGTGACGAGCTAACTCATTACATTTAAAAATAATATCATTTTTTGTAATTTTTGTTTTGTTTTGGATATATTTATTTAGTTATAGTCTTTGGACAATAAAAATGCAAGAAAGAACAATTGTTGAGATTATGATAGTCTAAGTTCAAGAGTTAGAGAAATTTTTGTAAAAATACTATTTAAGAAATTATGACAGAAAAAAAAAAAGATTGACTTAAAGAAAAACAAATTGATTTCCTTGTTTCAGGAAGCCGTTTCAAAAATATATTTCAGAATCAACAAATTTTATTTTATTTCTGACTTATCAATTCTGATCTTTACACCATGTTAAGAACAAAATCAAGAATAAATGCTTTGAATACAATGAGATATCAAAGATTCAATTTATTTTCAAAAACCAAGATCTTGAAAAACAAATCAAGTGAGATCTTTATTTCAGAATTAAAGAACAATAGTTTTTTAAACTCACAATTTCATAGATCTACTCAAACCAATTTTGCAAAGATTGATCAAGAATAAACAAAATTTAAATCAGTAACTACTTCTCTTTTAAAAACAGATTTGATACGAAGAGTTAAAAACAGTTCTTAAACCAAGATTGCTTTTAAGATACTTATCTTTAAGAATAAATTTGTTAAAGATTAAGGTTTCCACGGGTTCCAAGATTGATTAAAGACTTATTAAAAACTAGATAACATAATGTGCTTTATGCCAATAAAGCAGTTAAAACAACAAATTCAATTTTAGAACAACAAATTTATTCAGTTTTGAATGCAATGATTAAGAGAGAAGAGAAACACACACAGATTTATACTGGTTCACTCAATGTGAGCTGCATCCATTACCACCTTACACTAAGATGGATTTCACTAGAACCATAACAATCTTTACAAAAAGATTACAAACAAACTAGTTCTTAAACCCTACAAGAACCTTCAAGAACCAAAAATACAATATGAAAACCCCTATTTCAGTAGCTTTCTAGAAATGGTTGCATAAAACAAAAGCGTAGGTTCAATATCTTTACCATGTATCCAAAATCATAGGCACTATGAAAAGTAATCCACTGAATATTATTGTTGCAGAGAAGTTCTGAGAGCATCATCAGCTCGGAGATGGCGTAAGGAGCATGATGATGGTGTGTCATGTTGAACTCACAAAAGTTGAATTTCCAAATGAAGCTTAGGATCGTGTGTCACGTTGAACTCCAAAGGTTGGAAGGTTGACATAGCCATATGAAAGGGTGACACAACTGATAATAACAGAGTTAATGTTGAACATTAACAAAATTGACTTAGCTGACTCTAATGAGACACAATTTTTTTTTAAAAAGATAAGAGAGTTAAAAAACATAAAATAATAGTGTGGATTAAACGAACACAAAATTAAATAAATTTTTAAATAAAAAAACTAACTTGGATCAAGTTAAATTTTAAATTATCAAATTTGAACCTACACATGATTTACATGTGAAATGACCAAAATGCCCTAAATTAAAATAGGGGTGAGATCAACAATATTTTTGAAACCCTTTTTCCGAACCACATTTTTGGATTTTCAGAACACTTTTCTTAATTCCATAAATTATTTTTCGGAATTCATTTTTAATTTTTGTTTCCTGAATCTAAATATTTATTATCTCTTATTCAGGATATGATTATAAGTAAATCATAACTGATTTATTCAGTTTAGAATATTGATATATTTAAATTTAAATTAATTATTTTATATATTTTATGTTACATTTTTTGGTCAATTTTTAAAATTTTAAAATCTAAAACCAAAGATTATATTTAATATATTATACATTATCGATCTTTAACCAAAAATAGAACATTTTTATATTAAAATATAACTGAATAATATTAACTTATACTAGGTGAATTGTTTGTTTTATTTTTAATTATAACTGTAAATTAGACTAAAACAACGAGTCGTATTTTCCATCTACTTATTACTGTATTCATAAGAAAATGATAAGCATTACAATATTATTATTTTTATATTATTTGTTTGATTGAAATTAATTTTATTCCTAATAAATTTACAGAATCATACATCTATTTCGCAATTGAAAATTTTGTTAATTAGTATATAAAATGAAAATAAAATAAAAAATACAAAACAAAAGAATAGTACAATAACAAAGCCATCTAATTTGCGACTATTATTTCCAAGCCATATAGAACACCTGCATGTTTTGGTAAGTTAAACTCTGTATGAAAATAGAGAGTTTTAATTTTATTGAAAACATGTAGAGTGACTAAGCTATCGGAGCCTGCATGATGACTTCTTCTGCCACTATTATCCAAACCTAGAGAGTCAGAAACTTTGTCTAAACCGCCGTGAAGGTTAGGACAAAATTTGATGAGATGTTTAACGTCGTATACTCTGTATCCAAAAAAGAACTTAACTAGTTGAAGAAAGTCACACAAGTTTGTTGGTAGAAATGGTTGCATATAAAAAAAGCGTTGGCTCAATATCTTCACCATGTACCCAAAATCATAGGCACCATGGAAAGTAATCCACTGAATATTATTGTTGCAGAGCAGTCCTGAAAACATCATTAGTTCAGCGAATCGCACACTACTCACTCCAAACTTTCGATTCTTCTCAAAATCCATGCCTTGACGTTGAAGGAGGGCGATGGAGTGAGGAGCATGAGGATGTTGTGTCACATCGAACTCACAGAAGTTGAATTCCCAAATGAAGCGGTTGGAGGTTCCAAAGGTTGGAAGGTTGCCATTGCTGTCCGAAAGGATGAGGCCTACTTGAATGAGGTGCATATTGTCTACGTTAGCTTTCATCACTGCGTAGTTATTTTGTGGTTGTCGGAATGCTGGATGCGACTGAAAGACGACGCCAGGGAACTCCGTATCCATTGAGATGAAAGAGTATAAGGCAATGACAGAACGAATCAACTCGAACTCCGATTCAAGGTTGTAAGACCACACTGATCTTGTTATCACAGAATTGCAAGGGAGAGTCATGTTGTTGTTGCTTTCTCTTTTCATCTCTCCTTCTCTTCCGATATCTTTTTCTCTTCCAATCTCTCTTTCTCTTTCCTTCAAGAACAACAAAACAACTACATCAATCCTTCTCACTACACTACTTTTATAGCCCTATCGAGCATATCTTACAAAAGATAATAAGATATAATTGATTTCTTCAATCTAATCTTATAATCACACTTATTATTTATTTATGGTATGATTCAAGATATTAATTAAATATATCAAGATTGAGATTGCCT
>Ga0123342_1006497_pt1 | contig 16170 bp, 4 predicted proteins | sample Turbeawhitnodule_FD_89960 | JGI IMG/M metagenome (GOLD analysis project Ga0123342, IMG submission 89960) | Root nodule microbial communities of legume samples collected from Mexico - Turtle bean Mexico white nodule | ecosystem: Host-associated > Plants > Roots > Nodule | place: Mexico: Nepantla... | reverse complement strand
ATGGAGATTTGGGCATGGGATGACACGCATATGCAGGTTCACGTGTGTTGAAGTGAAGAAATTGAGGTGGCGGAAGAGAATGAATATATACAGGTGGTTGTGGTGATGATGAAGAAAAAGGCATTGTGTTTGTGTGTGGGTTGAGATGGTGAGCCATTTAAAGTGCATGTTAAGCACGTGTTGCTGTGCATGGCATTTAGACATACATGGACGCGGCGATCTCTCTGTTTTGTCTTTTTTCTTTGTCTTTTTCTTGCGTAAGCATCCATGCATGAACCAAACGACTACAGAGTGCCATGACAACCTGAACCAAATTTGTGTGATTGAAGAAGGGTGCGGTTGCATTTGTCTCTATTTTACGAAAAATCAACTTAATAGTATATGTTTTACCATTTTTTTTGTCAAATAAATTTTGAAAAATTTACTCTTAACATTATTCTTAAGAATTACATATATTCCATAAAATTTTAATAGAACAAAATATCCTATTATAATAAAACAATATAATAATTTTTTTAAGATGTTAAATGATTTTTTTTTAAGATGTTAAATGAATGTAATTGTATGTAAGAATTATGTCCCATGTGGGTTTTGAATGGCATTCGTTTGCAATTTTCCAAGTTTTGATGTCAGTAATTTGTTCTTATCACTTGTGTATAGCGGATCTCTCCTCCGTTATCACCTTCACTTCCTTTTCTTTATCAACCAGCTGTTCAAGATCACAGAATCCATGTATATCCAAAAGACGTACTTACCAAAGTGTCCAACACCTCGTTAAAAGACTAGTCGACTCAGCTTACCACTCTTATATTCTTTCTTCTTTAGGACGGTGATGGTTTTCACACCACAATCAATAAAAAAAATCTATTTCACAAATCAATAAAATAATATTTTAATCATATTTAATTTATTTTTTAATTAAAAATATTATTATATTATTATAATATAGTGCTAAGTATATATGAATTTTTTCCTATTCTTTAATATGAATATAATGCTATTGTAATGAGATCTTCATCATTATTTATACAAAAAATGATGGTTGAACAATCGGTCCTGCACTTGTTCACCATATAATCGCCTATGTGACAATCAAAATTATTTTATTGCAGTTGTGGGTTACGTGTTGAATAGATTTAACATTTTATTTTAGGGTCAGAATGTGAAGAAATTAGAGCTAAGAAATTGGGGCACTTCTTCACTTTTCTTCTTCACGTCCCTATTTCCTTTTTCCTGTGTTCTTACCATTCATTTTTTGTTCGTTCCGTTTTTGTTCCCTTTAATTCTCCATGGGATGTTGCAAGTGTGTGCGCATTCTTCTTTATTCTTCTTCATTTTTCTTCATGTTCTTGTCTGTGTCGTCCTCTTCCATCTTCTTCTCAAGGTTTTTCCTCCACCTTCTCTCTCACCGTGGGGTTAGGGATTGGTGACCAAAGGTAATACATTTTCTATTCATTTCTTTATTAAGTGAAACATTCATATTGTGCTTTGTATTGGGTGATCTGTGTTATTTGTCATGTGTTGACCCTTGTATGAGTTAAAGTCTGTGTTTAAATGTGATTTGGTTATAGTTATCTGAGTTTACTATTTAGTTTTTTATGGAGCATGACTTGTTTTTTTTTTTTTTAATATATTTTTAAAAATATATATTTGCATTTACTTAGTTTGTGTAACTATGTATGCTTTTTTAGTTTTTTTTTTCTTCAAAAAAAATACATTTTCTGAAGCTATTTTGGTTGGGTGGGGCATGATGTAGAGAGAAAGTGAGTTACATAAGGTTTTTATAGGCCAAGAGTGTAGGGCATTGTTGAGTAAGCAAAAAATTCATTGAACTTAAAGGGTGACAATATATGGTGACCATAGTAGGAATATATGGTGACCCACATTAGACTTCCTGCACATACCCAGGGAAATTTTTTCTGAAATGTCAAGTGAGTGTCCGTGTTGGTTTTGGAGGGCATGAGGTGGGGAGAAAGTGGGTTAAATGAGGTCTTTATAGGGCCATGATAGTAGGCTAGTGTGAACTAACCATAAAATTCACTCAAGTTATAGAGTGGCGGTATGTGGTGATCCTAGTAGGAATATGTGGTGATCGACATTACACTTCCTGCACAGACCAAGGGAATCTTTTCATGGAAATGTCAAGTGAGTGTTCATCTTGGTTGGGGAGGGGCATGAGGTGGGGAGAAAGTGGGGAGAAAGTGGGTTAAATGAGTTCTTTAGAGACCATGAGAGTAGGACAATGTGAAGTGAACACAAAAATTCACTTAACTTAGAGAGTGACAGTATGTAGTGACCCTAGTATGAATATATGGTGACCCACATTACACTTCCTACAGAGATCCAGGAAAAATTTTATGAAAATGGGAAGTGAGTGTTCGTGTTGGTTGGGATGGGCATGAGGTGGGGAGAAAGTGGGTTAAATAAGTTTTTTAGAGGCCATGAGAGTAGGACAGTGTGAAGTGAGCACAAAAATTCACTCAATTTAGAGGGAGACAATATGTGGTGACCCTAGTAAGAATATGTTGTGACCCACATTACACCTCATCCTCCACTACAAACCTCTCTCACGCTTTCATATTCTATGAATACAAATATTACAATGTAAAAAGTTTATCAAAGAAGAGAAATAATTCTCATGTGTAAAAAGTTTATTCGGTTGGACGTCTTGTGTGGGTTGAGTGTTGGTTGTTTGTGAAGTTGGGTTAGGTGTTATGTATACACTATAAGAAAATCATGCAATAGAAACCATTTTTTAGAGACCAAAATAATTAGTTGCAATAATAACTAAATTAGAGACCATTTTAGAAACTAAAAACAATTTTGGTTTCTAAATTAGTTTCTATTATTGTTAAATATTTTCTAAATTGGTATATAATTAGCAACCAACATTTTAACTACCAATTATTTAGTTTCTAAATTTGGTAGCAAAAACATTGATTGCTAATTAGATACCAATTTAGAAACTATTTAACAATAATAGAAACTAATTTAGAAACCAAATTTTTTTTTAGTTTCTAAAATGGTCTCTAATTTAGTTACTATTGTAACTAATTATTTTGGTCTCTAAAAATTGGTTTCTATTTCATGATTTTCTTGTAGTGATAGGTGTTCTTTGTTTTGTTTGTTTGGGTTGTCAGCTATGATGATTTAAGTTGAGGCATTGTATCTAAGTGCTTTGGTTTCTTTTTTTAGGTAGTGATTTTTCTTTCTCTATTGGAGGTGGATTGCTAGGAGAGGTGTGCTTTATTTTCATGATTTGTATAAGAATTTGGTCATCCCTGAAGTTGTTCTATTTATTCATTCTTTCTTGCTGATAAAAAAAACTCTTAATTACTCAGTTTAGCTACTTTTCCTATCTGATATATTTGATATGAAGAGTTTGACAACAAGTAGTGTTATGTCCATTCTTTAACACCCATCTAGAGTCGTTGATAGAGGTTCAGGGATATGTAACTACATCCACATAATGGTCCTCCTACCTCTCCTATTAGATTGTTACTTTCCAACTCTAGTGACTTTGCTATATTTCTCTTTTTCTGTACTTCCTAGGCTTTTAATCCCAAAATCTCAAAAAGAGACTTTTTAGTGACTTTTACCACATATAATAAGGGTTGGCAATGCAGATCACCATAAATCGTGTAGGCCGACCCATGGACTGTTATAAAAATTGGAGACAGACTCACTATTTTAACTTGTTGATCCGCTTAGGTCTATTTCACATAATTTGTAATGTGTGAGTTAAGGACACAAGCCTGCATAATAATAAAAAGGGTGTTTCTTCTCGAATTCTTAAATTTTTTTCCTACACCTCATCAATCTCAGAAATCGAATTTCGAAAGCCAAAATAGTTTTTCTAGATTCTAGAACGTAAAATAGTTGTTCTGGAAAGGTTATTTAAAAAAAAATCTCTTATAAATTTTCATTTCTAGAATTGACTTTTATGTTAAGGAAATTAAATTTTGAAATTGATGAGGTGCAGAGGTAAATTGTTATTAAGATTAAGGAAAAATCCAAGTTTTTTAAGTACAAGAGGAGATGCGCAACTTTTGTTGCTTTATAAAGTTTGTTGTGTTCCTTGGCATATTATTTCTTACAGATAAACCCTAAAATTATTTATATCCAATGCTATTAGGCTAGACAATAATTTATATATTCTCTTACTAATTGAGTTAGACTCTTAATCAAATAATTGTTTCAAGATTTGGTATCAAGTCAAAGAAATTTTGCTTTGAAAATCATGTCAAATGTTTGAATTTATGATTTTAGAAATACTTTCTTCTACTAGCATCCTGTGAAATTCAAAGGTAATTGTACAACCAATGTTTTTTATGGGAGGACACAAACTAATGACAAAGTGGTCACTACAAACATGAAATCATACACATTGCATTTTTTATACAATAAATAGACAAATAGATTAGAACTTCCAATATCTTACGCTAAATTTAGAGCATTGAAGAAAGGCACAACCTATGCCATTGTTTGTTGCTAAAAAGAAGAAATGGTTCTAGTTTTTTTTTCTTTGACCAAATTAGGTTTACAAAATAGATATTTTCTCAGTTCGACACGTGACAAATTGATTAATCATACTACAAACTGAAGTTGGACGACGAAAGGTGGAAGAAAGCAAGCTTTTTAAATTAATAACTAGTTCATTTCCATATTCTTCTCTTAAAGATATGATACTCTAACTAACAAGAATCCCAAATTTTAGGAATAGACATTGACTCTTTTTGTGGTTCATAAACCATTTACACAATTATATATATTCATCTATTTTCCAAAACTAAGGTAAGGGAAGGAGGAAAATAAAACCATCAACAACAGGAAAAAATAACTAAAATGGCAAACAAGTACGCTGCATTGTTGTTGGTGGTGTGCCTCATAGCTGCTACAATAGTTGATGCTCAAGAATCCATAACTCCATGCTTGGACCATTGTGTCTCAGATTTCTGCGGAGAACACCCCTCAAACTTTTGCACGATCCTTTGTAATTTTGGTTGTACACTCAGGGATGGCAAAGAGTAAGTTAATTTATTTACATATCTATATATGTGCGATTATTGTTTTGTATGTTATGTGGAATATTGGAATAACAAAGTTTAATAAAGTCTCAATTGTTTTAATCAATCAACAATATTGAATATAAAGAAATTCATTTCTTCTTCATCTTTGGGTTTAGATTTCACTATCAACAAAAATTTTAAGGAAAATAAGACATTATATTATCCGTGACACTTTTTTTTCCACTTCATTGGAATTATTTAAAAAGTTGCGATTATATCTTGAACGAAGATAGCAATACTACCTAGCGGGTTGATAATGTGATTCCTTTTATTTCTTTATTTATTATCAGTTTATTTTAGTGTATATTATATACAAGATAACAGTTTATTTTACATAATTAAAAAAAAAACTATTATCATTTAAAATAGTTATTGTAGTATATAGACATGAAGAAGATTGATTATGTTTATGTGTATGTGAATTTTATAAATATTTATTATCCTTGAGTTTGTGATTTTAAATTGTACCATGCAGCAAATATGATAGTAGCACATGCAGAAGCACCAGAATCATCTTGAGCAGAAGCACCACAATTCTCAAGGAAGGTTCAAGCACAGTTGGAGAAAGATTATAAAGCAGAAATGCAAAGTTTTCATTAAGGTATCAAAGCTTTGAAGCATAGGTTGGAAAAAATATCAATGAGACTTTCTCATTAACAAGAGAACATGATATTGTTATTCATGTCCTTATCCTCCTTTCCTCCAATTATTAACTATCATTAAATTAAATATTATCCATCTTCATCTCACTTTCTTTTTTCTTTTTCGACCAATTTCACTTATGTTAACTAACCACAAGTGTCAAAACCACCAATTTACTTAAAAAAGCATGATCAATGTTAGTAAAATATTTGAGTTACATGTTATAATAACATAAACAACTAGTTATACGGTTAGTTAGTTATAGAAGAAAATATAAAATGTTACAAAGCATAACTAACTATGACCAAATTATATGTCTATTATATATTATATTAAATGCTACAAAGCATAAACAATTAGCAACAAAGCATAACTTAAATGATATATATTAAACAAGCATCCAAAAACTTTACGGTTCATGTCTTTCCATTTACTAAATAACATGAGGTTTGAGATACGGATGACAGTGCGGGTCAACCCACCTCATACTTGATCTGTCCTACATAAAATATGCCTATTAATTTTATTGGTCCGCCCAGCATGCGAGTTAGTCCACGGTCCTACGGGCCAATCCACATAAGATTTTTAAAAAAAAAGATTAATACAAAATAATTTTTTAATAATTTTTGTTTATTAAGTTAATTTTTTTCTTATTTAGATGCATTAGGTAAATGGTCTCATAGTATTATTTTCACGACAAGTGTAATAAGATATGGGTAAAAAAATTATAATAATATTTTGATTTTCAGTAAAATTTGAATTTCTATCGTACTAATAAATTAACTAATAAAATACTTCATTAAATATATATAAAAAAAATTAAGGTAATACATGTAGATACATGATTACTATTATAATGAAAAATCATATAAATATATATAATACTATATTTAAATTTTATTATAAAAAAAGACTAAGGTCTCATTACTACCTTTAGTATTTAATGAATATTGAAACCTAAACCATCTATGCATTTTAGAAAGACAAAAAAAATATTAAATATTAAAAAAATATTACCAGAATATGGGGTACATAAAATATTATGAAGATGCATAAAAAAAATTTAATTTTTAAAATAAGCAGATTATGCGGGTCAGCCCGCCCTGCACTTGGTTCGTACAGGCTACAAGTTATGTCGACGAATCAATTGTGGATCGGATTACCCCAGTTTGTCATTCCTAATTTGACATCAATCTCAAGACAAATCATAAGATTTTCATTTTTAAATTTACTCCTTTTTTTTCAATAATAAAAAATATATAAATAAATAAATAAAATATTTAAAATACTCCAATTTATTATGAGTAATAAAAAAATATAAATAAATAAATAGAACATTTGAGTAGTCCAATTTATATATAAAAATATAATTTTTATACGAAGAAAACCTGCTCTGTTCCTTAACTAAGCATCTATCCAACCAATTTGTCATGAAAAATTCTCCAGTATAATTTATTTGACTATTCTCCTTTAAAGCTATTTCGAGGGGTGTTCAACCCCACATCATCCATCTACTGGAAAATCACCATAAGTCAGGACAGTAACCACGGACAAAAGAGATGGAATATAACACGTGTTACAATTCAAATGGAGTCACTGTTCGTCCAAAAAGAACTTTCCTTCACACTTCAAACAGATTCTCCACAATGTTGGAAGATTTCATAGCCTGTAAGCCTCAATCCTCATATACTGATATATGGTGATCATTGTACTCTGTTTCCTACAATCTCTGCAGCAGCACAGAGACGGTACCTCCTCTATTTTTTTAGCCATTGATTCCATTTATAAACCTTACACGATCATTGTCTAAACTTAGTAAAACTTATTCACATGCTTTTTAAGGTTGCATATGAGATATTCAAAATATAATTTAAATATTTAAATCAAGTTTATATACAGATAAGTTTCCATTTAAAAGATAAAACTTAATCATTCGACTATTTTTTTATAGTATCATTTGGAACAACTCTCTCAACTCAATATACGTATTTTATGGTTACTAATACCTTTCATCCTAAAAAGAAAGACTTATAAAATTTATATATAACACCTTCATTGTTAAAAGTATCATCTGAACTTATATTTATTTTTTTATATTAATTTATGTTATTATTGTTATTTTCTTATTTACTTGAGTGTAAAAAATCTTATAATAACGCATATTAAAAGATGAATATGAGAAAATATTATTGAGAAATGAATTATAAGTCTAACTCATTTCATAAAATTAGCTTATAAACTAAGGTATGTAACAACTTATATATTATAAAAAAATGTCATAATCTCTAATTGATGTGGGAACACACCTCCTTAGGTTGATAGTGAGAGCTCGTACATGGAACAATATATTTATGGGTGGTCCGATAGCGTGTGACCTAATAAGCCCAACAAACTTTTGTTAAGATAGGATTTAAATGACTCTGATACCATATTGAGAAGTGAATTTTTAAGTGTAACTCAACTTCATCAAACCAACTTATAAAGTAAGATTTACACTTACTTATAAACTATGAAATGTCCTAATCTTTAATTAATGCCTAATAAATATAAATATTTGCATTGCAAAAATGAATCCCTAATCATAGTAACACATTACAAAAATGAAGCTCTGAACATAAATGCTAACACATTCGAAAAGACTGTTGAAATAAATATAACTTTTTATTGAATTTTTTTATAAAAAAAAAATTATAATATTTATAATATTATTTATTCACTAAAATGTCCAAGGAGTCAAATTAAAACAATATAATTTTAAAAAATTAAAAGAATTTATAACATCACAGTCACATGGCCATGTTCACTAAAAAATAGTTAAAAATGGAAAAAAAAAACACTTATGGAGAAACATGATTGTACTCTTAAAAAAATGTGAAATTCAAATTATACTATTGAAAATACTAAATTATATAATTAAGGTTACAAAAAATGAAATTAATTATAGCATGTGAATCCGCATTTTTCTCTTCTACTCAATTTTCACATTGACAGACATTTAACATACATACACACATAAATCATTTTGGATGAGTCGAAATTGAAAAAATAAATAATATGTAAAAAAAATTAATCAATTAATCTCTTTTTTCTTATTAAAATTGTTCGTTAACATTAATTCAAAATAAAGCAGATTAAAAATATTGATTCATTAAATAACGACCCGATAGCAGGTGACCTCATAAGCCTAACAAACATTCACTAGAATAGACTCAAAAATGGCTATCATACCATATTACGAAGTGGAATTTAAGTCTAACTCAACCTCATAAAATTGGCTCATGGTGTGAGGTTGCACCAAATTATATACAACGAATTATCCTCATCTCTAGTCGATGTGGGATCTCCATCATATTTACCTATTTTTTTAAGATTATGAACCTTAAAGAAATAAACTACTGAATGTTAAAATGTTCATATTCTCGTATAACAAAATGAATTCAAAAGTGTTTATTTATATTTTTTTATTAGATCAGGAACCTTCAAGAAATAAATTAAATAAAAAATAAAAATTGATAGTATTTTCTAGGGCTTGCACCTCCTAAAAGTAACGAAGTTTGAAAATCGTCGAAAATAACATAGGTTTGAAAACTGCTGAGAATAACGAGGGTTTCAAAATCACCGGAAAATAATTATTTTCCAGTCGTAGAAATCGTCGGTAATCTGTTAGCGATATTGGATCTTTCAAGGGAAAATCAAACCTCGGGTAATGTACTTAACGAGGGTTAAAACTGACGAAAATGCTAAATAAAACCCCGTTAAAAATAATTTTTTTTGTAGTGAAATACTACTATAAAATAAGTATATACTTGCAACAAAATTAAGTAATTAAGATCTATGACTACCAACTGGAGATATTTGGAAGAGGGACAAATGAGAAATTTATTATGTGAAGTGAGCATATAATAGCATAAGGGTGGAGATAATCAATTTTTCAATTTAATAAGTGTACTTCTTATCGGTCGGTTGAAAGTATATTTAAAGCACAGTTATATCAATTATAATAAATGGCAATTAAAACAGTTATGGAGACTCTCTGATAATTAGGGTCACATCCTACCAAATATGGGTAATGTCCCAAGAAATCAGCTAGCTAATACATATTAGATTCAACCCATCGTTTAGATGGTCAATGACTCAATACTATAAATAAACACTATATAGTAAGAGACGTTTTTAATCAATTGTCACTATATACTTTCTTTATACAAAATATTTACTTGATCGTCCAAGTACATTTTCCATGTCAACACCGATCAAGTGCTAAGGAATTGAGGAGAATAAGTTTTAAAGTTTGAAAAAATCAAGTATTGAAGAGCAAAGAAGCAACCGACACCGTAACAATTATTATAGATTGATCACATATAGTCTAAACTTACTTTATTTATACAAATAAAATAAAAATTGTCTCCAGATGTATTTTTATATCAGACAGCAACGATATTTGCTGGTTTTACCTTTTTTTTTTTTTCATAATCACAATTTGAATTAGTGACAGATAATGATGCAGGATAATGGCTATATGCATATGTAATACAACATATTAATTTTTTTATTTAAACGAGTTAAAATACCGTTAATGTTTCCATTTTATTAATTTTTTTACTCATTAAAAAATAACCAACAAGAGTTATTTGTTAACAAATAATATTTTTCTCAACTAACACAAGTGGCCATAGTAGTCATATAGATGACACATTGTTCTTAATATATATAATAATAAAATATTTTATTATGCTAGGTGTCTCTACATACTCGAATTCTCGCGTTTTATGTGTGTTAGTGTTACCAAAAACAGCTAGAGTTTGATTTTTCAAGATCTGAATTTCCTTTTGCTATTGTGATTTTTTTTAAGAAAAATAAATGTATTTTTATTCAAATTATTTATTTATTTTAAAAACTAAAAATATAAGAAAAAAATTAAGAATTCAGTTTTTATAGTTTTGTGTTTAATTAAAATCTTTAACAAGAATAATAATTTATATATATATATATAGAATTTAGTAAAACATAAATTTAAGAAAAATAGAAAAATAAAATAATACTTTTTTGCTAAACATCAAACTTGTTTTAGTTTAAATCGATTTCAGTTTTTAATTCTTTTAAATAAGGACATTTAATATCAATATTATTAAGATTAAGTATGACATAGCTGTTAGATTTCTAACAATTACATAAGGTTTCATGAATTACATGTAAGATAAAATATTAAGAGAGAAACCAAATAATTGAATTACAATGTATAACCCTAATTAACAAACCTAAAATTTAAAAAAAAACAACTCTAAAGTGAAAGTTGAGAATATAGTTTATTAGCATGAAAAATTTTGCTAAATATAAAATTAAAATGTTAGATTAGCTAAGTTTTTAAAAGCATAATGAAGAGAAGACGCTAGAAAATGCTAAAAGAATCTATTTTGAAAAGGGAAGCTTATGAGGAAGACATTGAAAACGAAGTTAAAAAGCTTGGGATTATATTTACATCTCAATCTTGGGACTTGGTGGAGGATGTGCAGCCTCATAAGCCTTGAAATTTTCTTCTGTTGGTATAGGGTACTTTTTTGATACATCACCGTCCACGCTGTCTTCTATATTTTTTATAGCGTTTTCTTCTGTATTTTTTTTTTTCAGCAAACAACAAAATTAAATTAATTATGAGTCAATTCGGTTATATCACTATTAAAAAAAAAAGAAATAGGTGTTGTAATATTTTGCCTTTAGAAAATGTAAGAATATTCACTTACCCCATAATATTGGGTTTTGGCAGCGGGCACCGCACCACCATTTGCAGAATTTGGAGGGGAACATGCAAGCACGGTTACAATAATTGTTGCAGTCATCTCGTCTTTCTTCTAAGGTCATTGCCTCAACACATACACCCACCACAACCCACACCAACACCAATGCAACGTGTTTCTTCATTTTTTTCCTTTCTTTTTCAAATCTCTTACTGTGCTTTTTTCTTCCCTTCTTCCCTTTCCTGGTTTTGGAGGTATATATAGCTAGATACATTACTCCTCAACCACAGACAATTCATGGTTTCTTGCTATAATTTGGGATTCTTGCAACCAAGTGTCCTAATTTTAATGCAAAAAAATTCCAAATTAACTATTTATTCATATATGAAAAAAATTACAATAAAAGAGTACAAACCCATGTAAAAACAAGAAACCAAATATCTTGTAAAGTGCAATATAGAATATTAGCTTCATATCTTCCAAGTTTCAAATTAACATATTGAACACAAAATAAACGGATAAAAAGATAATAAAAAGAAAAGAAAAATAAATAATAAAATGAAAAAAAATGCGGTGAGCGTGGATCGAACACGCGACCTTCAGATCTTCAGTCTGACGCTCTCCCAACTGAGCTATCCCCGCTGATATTTCTTTTCATTTGCACAGTTACTGTAGTCAGCAAAGATGTTCACACAATATGTAAATTAAGTTTAGTAAATATGACTTAGTAAAAGTATAACTATTTATAAAGTTATATATATATATATATATATTTTTAAAAAAAACTCAAATAAAATGTAATCATTTATTCTATTAATCTTAACATTTTATAATATGCACACGTTAAGTAGAGGGACACAATTGAATAACACTAATTTCATAGCAAATTTATTTTAATAACTTTTTTTATTTTTTTTAATAAAAAATAATAGATGTGAACCACTTTAAGGGTGATCTAACCCGTATACATAAAAATAACTCTAAGTCTCACTCATCAAAAAGACGCTCGCACAGGCAACTATAGAGAAAAAAAAAACACACCTGACTGGATCCAGAAAAACCACCCAAAAACATACACTTAAAAAAGAATATCAAAAGACCATCATCATACAAACCAGGTATTCAAGACATCAATAAAAAAGAAAAAAATAGCAGAATGTGTTTATTCTAGGATAGAAATATGGTAATATACAAGAGAGCATAATCCTATAAATTTAGAGATAATAATTAATCTATATAAATTTAAATATAGTTTTAATTTTGATTAAACTTAAAATTAGAGTAAGCATTATTTGTTGCATTACATGTAAAGTACTAATAATGTTTGTATATATGTTATTGAGGCAGTGATTTGGAGTAGCATATGGTTTAAAAAATGATTTTTTTAAGTGATTTTAAAGTTAATTATTCAACCTATAAGCAGTAATAAAAAAAAAATTAGGTATTTTACATATTATTTAATTTCACTATTTTAATTAATTTGTATGTTCTAAAATAGGTTTCTATCACGAGTCAATTAATGAAGGTTATATGATATATTATTTTTCACAAAACTATCATTATAGTAGATTTCATCACTCGTAATATGATTAATTTAATATATATTTTATATTATAATTTTAATGTTATTAATTATGATTATTTTTCTATATATTAGGTGATGAAGAAAGTGTTTATAAAAAAAATATAAAATAATCAAGAATATAATTAAATAATGTTATTTAATGTTTCATTATCTAATTTGATGACTTAATACAAATGTATAATGTTAAAATAATTTAGGGTTTAGAGTTTTAAAATAGTTTAGTTGTAGTATTTGTTGTTTAAATTATTTTAAAATTGTATCCATTTCTGAATGTCATAAATGTCAAAATTTAAAAAATATTTGTCTTTTGTTTTATTTATTTATTTCATATTTTATGTGCATTAGAAAAAAAAAATACTCAAAAAAGGGAATTAACGAGGGTTTGAAATCCCAATAAAATATATTAAAAAATTAATTATTAACATTAATTCCAGAAAAGTAACAATGGCACGATCAATCATTTTAACATTTATATTTATATTTATATATATATATATATATTAACTTACAACACTATTATTATTCTTCATAATTTCAAATTTTATTCTCAACAATAAATTTACGTACTCGTAGAAATAACTTGAATTAAACTTATATCATGTTCTTTAAAATATATTTCTACCACAAGTCATTTAAACGGAGGTTTTATGATGCCATTTTTTTTACAAAATTATTACAGTGAATTGTCTCGTGATTTATTGTGTTTGATGCACTATTCATAATATTTAAATTATGGTTAAATTAATATATATTTTATATTATAATTTCACTATTATTAATTATAATTATTTTTTATATATTAGATATATTACTAAACAAATATTTTTTTTTAAAACAAATAACTATAATAAGAATCATAATTGAATAATTTTATTTAATTTTTTATTATGTTTAATTTTATAATTCAATACGAGTGATATTATAATATTACAATAGTTTTAAGTTGTAGAATTTTTTTTACATTATTTTACTTTTGAGATTGTAGACTGTGTTGCTTTTATGAATCAATTGTAAATATTAAAATTTAAAAAATCTTTATCTTTTACCTTTTCATTTATTTCAAAATTTGTACGTATTAAAAGCAAAACAGTGTAGGCAATTTTAGTAGTAGAATGTAAAGTATAAGAAAGAGATGGGGGAAAAGGAAAGATGAGAATAATGTGTAAAAGAATATTATAGTATTTTATGATGATTATGGGAAGAAGGGAGGGAAGGAGGAAAAGTGAAGTAAAATAGAATGGAGAAATTGATGAGAAAGCTTTGTGAGTAAATATGGCAATGTTCTTCATGGAAAAACCTTCATTTAGATATTGCTGGGGCTCTTAGGCGAGAGGGCGGTGACTCGTAAGTAATCTTCCTTAGTTGCGACGGGATACTTTACTTCATCTTCTAGGCTATATATGACAAAGGCATAAGCACTTTTTAGTATATAATTATATACAATGGACAAAAATTAGTTAATTAATAAGAGAAAAGAGAATGAAGTTACCCATATTGATTGGGTATTTGCAGGCTGCAGAACACCACCCATTACAGAATGATGTGGGGAAAAAGCAACCATGCCAGCAGTTACTGAAGCAATCCTTTTGCAAATCGGTGTATTCCTCCGCCTCAACACCAACACCTACAGCCACAACAAGGCACACCAACAACAACACAATGTATTTGTTTCCCATTGTGTTGTTATTGGTTTCTTTTTTCTCATTCCCTGTTTTTCTCTTCCACCTTCATTGCTATATATACCTCCTTAAGTGCCTCCTTCACCACAAATAATCCCACACTTTGACTCCTACAATTTTAGATTCTCCTACCAATTCCCCCTCCTAACCAAACAAATTATCATTTAATTAATTATATTCTTATATTCAGATAAATTAAAATATAGGATTTGCTATTCTTTCGTCTTTTTTTTTTATCCATTACTATATCTGATTGTTTTGTCACAAATGTCACACTCCTCCTCGGCATATAGTGTTTGTTTCCAAAGACCCGAAACACCTATTATACTAAACATTTTACATAACTAACACACGGATCCATTGTGTTACAAACTATGTAGCACAGACACTAATACGATACGAATACGGATATATAAATACGTAAAATCTTTAAAATATAGGATACTAGCCGGTTGACCCGTGCAACGCACAAGGATTTTTTTAATATTTATATTTAAATATTAATATTAAAAATAATAATTTTATTTAAATATATATATAAATTATTAAGTTTATGAAATGAAATTAAATATATTGCAATACTATAAGTTTACATATTTTTAATATATTAATAAATTTAATATAACATAACATAAATAATTAAAAATTCATCAATATATTTTTGTCATAATAAATACATTACAATACAATAACAATACAATAATTTGAACAAATAAATTATTATATAAACAATTATCTAATATTATGTATCCATTACGTATTTATGGTGAAAATAAAGTTCTCTTCACCAATCTCATGTTATCTTCATGCTCTAATTTAATATGCAAAAAAAACTTTCCAAAAAATTATTGCAATTAAAAAATAGAATTAAGTAGATTATACCAAGTACAATTATTACAAAACACTATCAGTAAATCTGTGTTTCTTCCAGAAAAAGATTTTAGGCAAAATCATATTAAGTCACATTTTGTCATATAAATTAATACTTGTGCACATAAATCTTTATTGTCAATTTATAAAATTCATAATTATATAATATATAGATCTGTGTCCCTGTGTCTCTATGTCCCCTGTCCCCGTGTCCCGTGTTCCCGTGTCCTTGTGTCCCTGTGTTAGTGTCTATGCTACATAGATTAGTAGTTCACAAATTAATTATAAATAAAAATGAATGAATAAATTTTTGTCATAACAAATACATTACAATAGAAAAAAATAATTTGAACAAATTTACATTATATAAATAATCATCTAATATTATGTTCCTATAAGATATTTACGAAGAAAATGAAGTACTTTTCACCATCTTCATGCTAAGTTAATATGCAAAAATCTCTCAGAATAATTATTGCAATTAAAAAAATTAATTCATTATATTATATCATGTACAGTTATAGTAAAAGTAATAAAAAATGTATATTTCTTCCAAAAACATATTGTTGGCGAAAATCATATTAAATTAT
>Ga0123342_1006496_pt1 | contig 16170 bp, 10 predicted proteins | sample Turbeawhitnodule_FD_89960 | JGI IMG/M metagenome (GOLD analysis project Ga0123342, IMG submission 89960) | Root nodule microbial communities of legume samples collected from Mexico - Turtle bean Mexico white nodule | ecosystem: Host-associated > Plants > Roots > Nodule | place: Mexico: Nepantla... | reverse complement strand
TTATGTTATAATTAAGTGCATATTCCATTTTATATTTATTAGGACAGATTTGTTAGTGATTTGATTTGTACAGCTTTAAACACCCATTATTTCTTGTTTTCATTACCTATTATTTCTTTCCTTTTAATTAGGTTGTAAAACAGTCTATAAATAGAGACTGTAATCACATTTGTAAGATATCTTAGAAATATATTTCATCTTTCCACTATATCAAATAGACATTAATTTGCACAACACTTTTAATCCGGTTAGGATGGTTTTATGATGCATCACTTCTCCTATAGTTTGATCTCTTGTAAAGCAGACTTAGCTGATCTCGTTCAAACAACCAAAAATGAATTTCCGAAGATTTAGATTTTTATTTCCCCTCAGTAGAAATATTTGATCAAATTATGTTGATGGTAAAATATTGCATAAAATAGTTTTTATTTGTAGAATTACATGCTGTCATTGATAACTCTATCACACAAAATTCTAGCAAATTCTCTTTATAGGATAAGACTATTACAAGTATAAAATCTGTATAAAATCACATGAGATCATGTGTATATTTTAGTTTAACCACTTCCATTGTCACTTCTTCAGTGAATGTAGTATATTTGGCTTGTACTTATGGACCATTTGCATTGGCCACATTGACTGTTTTCTGTGCAGATGTCAGCACTATTTCTTGATGTGAAAATGGAAGTTGTGGCAATTCACTACTTATCTCTTGATAGGAAAAAAATTATGATCATTCATCACTTAATGTTCTATTGGTAAGGAAGATAATGAAAATTTGCATATTACGTGGCCAAAATCAAAAGATGTGTATAGTTTGCGTTGAGTTATGAAAAGATATTGTTAATGACAGTAACTATGACAGTAAGATACTACAAGTCATGCAGCAGGGACAACCACCACCTCTGCCACTTCCATTGGTGGAAGTCATGAGAGCTTGAGCGGAAGCCAAATTAGAACAAGTGATGGAGTCAAAAGTGTCAAATAGGGCCTAACAATGCCCAAGTGGTTTTCAAGAGCACGAGAAGCACAATGGAGAGGTTTCCAAGGGATGGTCCATCCGAAAACAGCATTAAGTGTTAATATGTTGGGGGCATGTTAGGCTAATTAGGAATCCAAGTGTGAATCTAATTTTTTCATTAAGTAGAAATGAGAAAGTTAAGCAATATATAAAGAAGACGACCCACAAACTCATTGTGTTATGGTTTTGAATTGAAGGTGACGTCTTAGTCTCTTATATTGTAATCATTCTAAAGCGGTTAAAATCTTATGCTCGGGCAGATAAAGAAGCAACAAAGGAATTCAAAAGAAGCTTCAAGCATAGTTCACAAAGGACTTACCACCATCGGTAAAAGCTTTTCTCAGGTAATTTCTGCAAGTTTTGCTGGACTACAATTTTGAATTTAACAACCCTGTTTACTTTTGAATTATCCAGTATGCCTCTTATGTTTTACTTATACCTCACCAGCTTCTCTTATTGGTTATAATTCATTCATTCGTTATTAGCTGAATGTCCCACGCATATCTATGATAGATTAGACCCCACAATGGCAAGGTCTTCATTCCCTAGGTTGTCACCCTACTGCATAATTACATTTAATTTTGCTGTTTCCATTCAGTTATGAGATCTATATTCAAATTTTCTTTCAAGCATTTATGATCAATTTAAACATTAATCAACACAAGACTCATAATCATATAGCTATACTTTGATGCTAATAATTAGGGAGTTTTCTCCTTGCAAAATTATTCATTATGGTTCTTTTTTGTTGACATAAAGAGACATAGCTCCAGGAAAACAAAGAAAACTCCCAGCCTCTCTAGGAAGGAACATGCTACAACAGCCATTATCACTGTAGAGATAAAAAAAGGAAGGAGCAACTTCAAAAATATTGAGTTGCTTCTGAAGAAATAGCCCATGCTTAGCTGAAGTATCAGCAACCTGAGCATGTGCACCCACCGAATCTGTTGGCCTCAGAAATGTTATTATTTGCTGCAACCAAAGAAAATGCAGGATATCATCATGCAAGTATTGCCACAACAGTTGCAGTATTCAACAACCAAGCATACCAGCGAGAAATTGATGGCTCGTGGTTAGAGAAGCTTGCTAGATGGATTTTCTTTCCTGAGAAGTCTATTTTAGTATGTAGTTTCTACTTGGCAGATTGAAAAGGGTAAACAATTATGTAAAGACTTATTTATCAACAAAACATGTATGTGCATGTTTTTAAGTTATATGATTTAATGAACTTGCATTAGATGCTTCTGATAAAATCTTCAACAGAAAGTGATGTGCGCATGTTTTTTATGAGGAAAGTAATCGAACATGGAGACACTAATAATTTCAGCAGAAACTAAAGAATAACAGGACTAAATCACAAGCAGTTTTATTCAGTCAAAATTGCTCTACTACTCATGAGAAGGGTTATCTCCAAGTGGCATCAAGAGGAATGGAACTTTCATCCATGGAGAGAATGAGATGAGAGTTGTCTTATTAAATATTATTGTATAATTTTTGGAACACAACATGCAGATGCTGGTAATAAACTTTTGTAGCAGTATAGTTATGCTTTTATCCATAAGAAGTAATACTATTTAATTGACCAATTCTATCTCCACCTCATAGCAAAAACTACAACAACTTTGCACTCTCATTGGCCATTGTTAACTACTACAGACAGTAATAGTTGTTATGCAGTTAATCTCAAAACTGAAGGTTGTTGTGAAGATCCCAAAAACAATGTCACCTCCAAAGCTACAAACTTTCCCTGCTTTCTATTTATAAATTACCAAACCTAAGTGCAAGGTAGTTTAAAAAAAGAAGAAAAACTGTTTCTGCAATCCTTTAATCCCTTCCCATTTCTCATAATTTTCCCAGAAGTTCCTTCGGATTTTCAAATATTTACACCCATTTTTTTATTATTAATTTTGGGTTTAATTATGTTTTTAGTTTCTGAAATTTGGAATAATTATGATTTTGGTCCTAAATTTTAAAAAGTTTATTTAATTTCTCAAATTTTGACTTTAACACTAAACTTTAAAGACTAAAGTAAGTTTGTAAAATTTAAAGTCTAGGATTTGAGGTTTAAAATTGGGTTTAATTTCTCAAAATTTAATATTTAAAGAATAAATAATATTCTGAGTAGAAAAAAATTAATTTAAGGGACCGAAATCAGAATTACCTCAAATTGCAGAAAGTAAATTCATAATTCAACCTCAAGTTTGGAATTTAAGTTATGAGCTACGATACTCAACACGCCTCTTAAATAGTGTGTCCGTGTCGAATTGATGAAATGTTTAATTCAAAAAATATTTGTTAAATTTTTAACAATTATAGCACCGTTCTAACTTAATTTTCTAAAAACTCAAACAATAGGAAACAAATCTTTTTGAACCAATCATAAGAAACATCTTTCTACTACTACAAAAAAAATTAAAACATACTAATACACATAAATTTTTATTGTTAATTTATATAATTCATAATTATATAATATATAATTAATGTCTTATATTCTAGTTTTGTTACAATAAAGTTGGAAAGATTTTAAAGAGTATTTGTAAATATTATTTTATTCATCAGAGTGGCGCAGCGGAAGCGTGGTGGGCCCATAACCCACAGGTCCCTGGATCGAAACCAGGCTCTGATAAAAAAAAGTAACTTTATGTAACTTTATATTTTTCATTCAATATGGACATGTTCTTGTTCCTTGAAAATCTTAAATTTGAAAAGGGTTTTATGAAAAAAAAATCTTAAAATTCATTACATACCCCACGTCCATCACTTTATAATAACTTCGTGCATTATGCATAGTTTGTAGCCTTTATATGTAACACCATGGCTATGCTTTCTTTCTTTCCATTTCTTTAGTGTTTTCCAATCACATCTATTTGACTGCTTTTGAATATATCCTTCTTCTCAAATACTTATATCACTTGTCTCTAACTTTTCTTTTTCTTATCTTTTCAATGTTTTAACACCTATCTATCAACACATAAAACATCTCTCTTAATGATGAAAAGTAATTACAAACACATTTTTCACTTTTTTATCCCATTAACTTTTCCATCATATTACATTATCACTTTTTTTCTCTGGATCTTCAACATTACTTTTTTTCTTGGTAAATCATTTTTTTCATCTCTTTATTTTATAGTGCGGTTGTTATAAACAGAGTTCATTGTAAACTTTTCATTTATAATGTATATTTTGTAGTATCTATGCTATTCTATATATTTTGCTTTAAATATGAATATCTTTAAAATCTCGCCTACATGTGCTGAAAAGCAGTGAAATATGTCATCAAACTTCTGGATCAATAATGTCAGGTCATTTCTTAACTCACTGTGTTTTCATTAGGTAAGTTAAAGTTCCACATCCATTTTTATAACAGTCCCTTCTACACCTACCAAAAATAAGAGCCTTTTTTTCTCTCTAACTCTCTTCTATTTTCATGTTAAGTATGTGACTTGACACTTTTACTAGGGTTCAAAATATGTAACTAATTGTATAAGGCTATATTATAAGCAAATATAGGTGTTTATGGTGTTTTAATGGTTTACAAACTAGGGATATGCTATTGATAGGAACAATAAATACACACAGATGATGAATCTTGTATTTTAAACCAGACATAGTGAATACAGTTACTAATTTATATCATTTTACCACATTTCCAGAAATCCAATACATCAAAGACACAACATGAAAAGCCAACTAGTACCATATTTAAACCACAATAAACTTGAATCCAAATCACAAGTTTTTTTATTTAATTTAACTTGGATTGCAACCAAAAACACCAAGTGGAATCCACATAATCTGAAATGAAACTGAGATAGTAATATCTTCATGAAGTCACTCCTTCAATTTTAGTTGTCACTCCTGTTAGGTTTGTCTGAATTGTGCTCCACCTGAGACATGTTTATGCAATTTCTTTAGGAAAAAACAAAGATAACATTCTTACAGTAAAAGAGCAAATTCATCAAAAATCCTGTACATGGTTGCTATGTTACCTCAACGGCAGTAGCAGGTTCCCAATCATTGGTTGCTGGATTGCACTTGCAAGAATGATGGCAACCAGTGTCATTATCTGGTTCTATGTGAAAGTTTTTCCCACTTTTCTCTACTTTGATAAATCCTGTTCCAGTCTGTGGATGACACACATATTCATGAATTGTTTAACATCAACAATAAACTATACATATTGTATTTAATATTATATATAAGTCTTTGTATCTTTTATTCATTCTTTTCTGAATCTACAACAACAAAACTCTTTTTAGATAAAGTGGATCACATAAACTACACAATAGTATTTCTTTCTCTATCTTTTCTTTAACCATTTCATGGTTCAAAGTCATACAGTGTTAGATAGTCCATTATAAGGTTGGCTAACATTCAATCTAAAATTTCCATTACAAAGAAGCATGGTTTCAATATTTTGCGATCAAAATCACTATAACAAAAAGAAATTAAATTAATGCAGAGATGTATTTATGAGACACAAAATATATTGAGAATAATGCAAGTGGGTTTGGAGTGAATACCGTATGGTGGTGTTTGTCCACACTGTTTAGATCTTTGTAATACTCTGTTTCCACAAATTCTTCTGTTACTTCATTCCCACTGTACACCAATTTCTGGATATAATTGAAGAGTATAATGAAAATATCAGAAATATTGACATAAAGTTCAGTTTTGCTTTGATCAAAACTGAAACATTTGTATATAATAATTTACCTGCATTTTTCAAGTCGTTTAAAAAAAAGAATAAAATTGACATTATAACTAGAATGAAGAGCAAATGCAAAGTAAAAGCTATGTTGCTATTCAATTACAAATTGTTCCACATGAATTTGTAAAAAAATAAAAAACTATCTTAAAAATGCATAAAATGCATAAAAATTACTACCTTCTTTCCAAATTATGTACAACTCATAGATTAGTAATACATTTTTTTTATACAATTTTACAAGAAAATGTCTCATCCTTTCAATAAATACATTATATTTACCTCACTCACTCATTAACTATTCAGACAATGTGCTCAAGGACAAATTAGAGAAAAAAAAAACATATAACATGGAAAAATGTTATATGATCAGTTATTGACTCCAATAATTATTGCATGAGAAGTCAAACATATCTAAGGTAGAACAAAATTAAAGCTATAAAATCAATAGTGTCTCACCTTACAAATAAATACCAAGATCTAGCTTATATAAAAGTAAATTAAAATAAATATAAACTGTTTAACCCAAAGTTCTAAAATCAGAGATGGATCATGAAGCTAATGTTAAAAGATTTGTTGTAGAAAACAATGAAAATTCTCACATCAACAAGCGTTTGTAGTCCAACGGTTAGGATAATTGCCTTCCAAGCAATAGACCCGGGTTCGACTCCCGGCAAACGCAAAACTCTTTGTTGTTTTCTATTCAAAACAAAACTTTTTTCTTTGCCCAAATCTTTATAAAAGTGCAGAGAAATTAGGTTAAAAGTAAAATGAAGTTTCATAAAAGAAAAGGTGAAGAGAAGTTGAAAATGGGGGAACCTTTTCTTGAGGATCATTCTCAAGGAGTTGGAAGTGTAGCAATTCTGGGATAGAAGATTGTTGAGCATTGGAAAAAGTATCATGATATTGAGTAGAATAGTCACTGCGTTGAGGCTTGGTGTGGCGTTTTGGAGCCACCCCATCAAAGTAGTCTCTGGTTTTGGCCTCTAAGCTAGCTTCTTCCTCTGCTGAGAGATGAATGTCACTCCTGTTTGGCCTTGTGTTGCACTCCATTTTCCTCCTAACTTCTTCACCAACCTTACTTTTCTTCTCTCAAAATCATGGAAATTGTGTGTGAATGTGTGTATTTGTAACATTTGGTGGGTGAGTAAGATATTTTTTGAGCTCAAACTTTTGGGGTTGGTTGTAAGAAACTTAAATGAGGTATGAGAAAATATCTGTTTGAAGGACCTTTTTCCATGAAAAATATCTAACAAATCTTATCCATTTGGTGGAACACAAGGCCAATTATTAATTGTAATGTAAGAGTAAAATAGTACTGTTATACTTATTACTTCAACTTTGTTATCTGCATCTAATCTTATACCTAAAAGTAAAGTTGGTATATTTGATAAATGTAAAATAATATAATCAAATCATAAAACACCACTTAAGAATCATTTTATTAGTTAATAATTAATTCAAAGTATATATAATATTATATTTTAATATAATAAGATTTTGTTTAATTTAATTTGTATGGTTATTATTGGATTGAGAAAATTAGATCTAAAAAGCTAAGAGTTCGTGAGTGGGACAATATATTATAGGTGGTTCGATAACGACTCGATAGCAGATGGCACAAACCAACAAACACTCGTTAGACTTTAAATGACTCTAATACCATGTTACAAAGTGTACTTTAAGCCTAACTCAATCCTACAAAATCGACTCATGGAGTGAGGTTTGTATCCACTTATATACAATGAAATATTTTCATATCTAGTTAATGTGAAATGTCCAACAAATTCATCGAGCAATATTTACTATGCTACACTTTTCTTTTTGTATAATCTAACCCAAAAAATACTTTCACATTTTTTCTTACCAAACAACTTGATGAATTTACTGATCATTCTCTGTCTTCCTTTTTGTTCACTTTCTTTCCCAAGCTAAAAGAAAAAGTCTGAAAATGCAAAGTTGTAATTTTTTATGATGGAAAAAGAAAAATGGTTTGAAGCACTTAGTTAAGGTGTCTGACCCCATATGACAGCTCCTTTGAAAAAGGACAAAATCATTCGCAACATAAAGTACAATGTTAAAACCTCTAATTGTAATTGTAATGAGTAATCAAACGAATTTAATAGTGAATTAAAGCTTTAATTGTAATCTTAGTAGTATGTTTGACGAAATTATTTTCTCATTTTTTTTAACTTTATTCTTTTAATTTTTAATTATCTACAGTTTTGATGCGTATTTTTTTATACAATTTTAGTCATGTGTGCTTTTATAAGATTTTGAATTTTTTTACATAACTTTGATTGATTATTTTTAATTATAAGTAATTGTTTTAACTTTCAATTCAATTGCTTTTTTGTTACTTGAACATGAAATTATATCGGAGAAAAATACATAATCCTTGTAACATTTTGTATAGAATTAAAAATGGTAGCACTAGCAAGAATAAAAGTGATAGTTTATATTTTTTTTTATTAAAACTTTAACAAAGTTAAAATTTGGAATCAAAATTATGGATAATTAAAAGATAAATGATTGAATTATGAAATAAAAGTTTAGAGATAAAAAAAATTGTGATTTTTGTAATTTTTTTAGAAAACATTGCATCTAATTTCCACTTTAATTACATCTGGAAATTTTGAAAATTTCCATATGTACGTTATTTTTTTAGGGGGATTAAGGAAGGCTGTGAGAGCACTTCTTCCCTAAAATTTGAAGTTTATTTATTTTTTTAATGGTGTAAGTTTTTCTTTAAGACAGTGCAAAAGTTATGTACTATTAATTAGCTCAAAATTAATGTAAATATAATTTTAAATGTTAATTATGGAATTTAAAAATAATAATAACTTCCATATATAATAACCTATAATAAAAAAAATAATTATTTACTGTATAATTGTATTTTGAATTAAATTCTAAATAGTTTAACAACCTCATAAAAAAACTCTAGTCTTAATTAACAAAGTAAAGTAACTTGTTAACACATGACTGAATATATAACAGGATAAGATAGGATAATTATTTTATTATATATTTTATTTCGGCAATATAATATAATAATGTTATTTCTCATTTATTACGTGTTATTGTATACTTCCTATTAGAAAGATGTGAATTAGGTTAATAGGGCTGACAAAAAAGTGTTAATAGGATAAACTCTTTATTAATCTACTTGTAATTTTAAGAAAAAAAGGTAAATATATAAATAAAATAATATCATATAACTTTACTAATATTAACTTACATGATGGTTTATATTTTAATTTGTATTTAACGTATTATAATAGCTTACATGTATTTGTATTATAATTATCTGAACACATAAACTCAAATCACCTATTTATTAAAATTAAATAATAATAATAATTTAAATACTTTTAGATATTAATTATAATTTCAAAGTATATTTTTTAATAGGAAAGTATTTATATAAATAAAGAATAAATTTACATAATAAAAAACAAATAGGCAAAGGATATTACAGCTAAGAATATGTTATTGTCTCCACACAATTCACTGTATCCTCTTATCTCATCACATGCCATGCTTTCTTATTTCATCCACACAGTGCTATACATAACCACCACCCACCACCACTCTAACAACCGTGACTCACGGCCCTTGCCACCGCACGCTGCCAGTTTAATCCGGCAAATGCATTGTTATATTATATAACAGTACATTTTAATATTGATACTGTTATTTTTATTAATTATAAAAGAAAATGGTCAGTTATTCCTTTTAGATTAATGATATAAAAAGGCCATTATTTATTTTAAAATTAAAAAATATGAGTGAATATATTGACTTATGAAGTTAGTTATAGCTCATTATAATTTTAGTAATTTCAAATAGGCAATTATAAAAATTAAAGAAAATAAAGAATCCAATCATATTTTTTAATTTAAAAATGTAGTTAAAGATTTGGAATATTAGTGGTGACGGAGATGGTGATGGTGCGCACCCTCCTCGTGGGTGGTCTGACACTGTTCACTGAATCCAGCAAAGTCACAGTCTTGCAAGACTCACGCAGCACGTGTTACCAATATCCATTTCTAATTTTTTTTATCCCACTATTATTATTATTATTATTATTATTATTATTATTATTACAGAATCATACTGGTATATGGGTCCCACTCGCATTCACTTCCTTGCCACCATTTCTGAGCTTCACTTCTCTCTCATTCTCAGTGGCGTCTCTGTCAAAGGCGAACAGAAACGCATCTAGAGTGCACCCATGACGCGAAAGGTCTCGAATTTCTCCGATCTGATCCAAAGGGTCACAGCCTCCTGCCTCCTCCACCCCCTGGCCACCGCAGCATCCGGCAAGGAGGACGACAACTCGCCCTACGACTCTGAGGAGAACAGGAACGAGGAGTACGAGGAAGAAGAGAATGAGGAGCATGAGGAGGAGGAGGAGTACGAGGAAGAGAGAGCGGTGGGGCCTTTGAAGGCTCTGAAAGTAAAACAGATGGAGGGGCTGATGGAGGAGGTGTTCGAAACCGTGTCGGCGATGAAGAGGGCTTATGTGAGGCTTCAGGAGGCGCATTCTCCGTGGGACCCGGAGAGGATGCGGGCTGCTGATGTGGCGGTGGTGACGGAGCTCCGGAAGCTCGCCGTGCTGAGGGAGCGGTTCCGACGGAGCGGGGGTGGGGAAGGGAAGAGGAAGGGGAGGAGGAGAGGTGGTGGGGTGGCGTCGGTGAGGGAGGTGGTGGCGCCGTACGAGGCGGTGGTGGAGGAGCTGAAAAAGGAGGTGAAAGTGAAGGATTTGGAGGTGAAGAATCTGCGGGAGAAGCTTGATAGTGCTGTTGCTCTCTCTAGTAATGGGAGTGGTGAAAAGAAGCCTGGGAGGTCCTTGTCTAAGAGGAAACTGGGAATTCAAGGTACATTCAGCAATATGCATGCCACACTTTTTTTAATATAATATATGGAATGTGGGCGTTTAGATTTAGATGGATGGAATATTGAGAACAAGATTCAAAAGTCTCTTTTTCTTATATTTTCTTGCTTTGAACTTGGAACTGTCTTCAGTTGAAGGTGTGAACTGTGAGAAACGATTTTGCCCCAAACCTGTCATTAGATTGTGTTTAGGTAAACATTTGCAAACTTGATCTTCAATTAACTTGATTTTAGTTGAGATGATCTGATTTATATTTGGATGTTTTATTCTAAAAACAGGTTAGTATGAATATTCAATATATATAAAAAAATTCAATGCAGTCATTTTTCATCGTAGAATATGTGAAAAATTACCTAAAATTATATTGGCAGACATTTTAACGTGATTTTGGATTATCTGCATGAATCCAAGCACTCCACCATAGTTTGAAGTAAAATTTATTTTAAGTGATAAAAGTAGCTTTGTGTAAGGTTACACTGAGTTTTAGATAAAAAAAAAAAAAAAAACTTGCAATAAAATATCCAAATTCCTCTGGCCCAGACTAACATTGTACACTTTGTGAATGGAGGTTCTGATTCTGTAAATTTAAAAAATGATTTGTGCAGCAATTGCAGCAGTACCAAGTCCAGAACTGTTCGAAGCAGCAATGGTGCAAGTGAGAGAAGCGTCAAAGTCCTTCACATCTCTGCTGCTGTCTTTGATGCACAATGCACATTGGGACATAACAGCTGCTGTTCGTTCCATTGAAGCTGCTACTGCCTCAACTGAGAAATACCACAGTACTTCTTCAACCACATCCATTGTGTCAGCTCACCATGCCAAGTATGCCCTTGAATCCTATATATCCAGGAAAATCTTTCAAGGGTTTGACCACGAGACTTTCTACATGGATGGAAGTCTCTCCTCCCTCCTCAACCCTGATCAGTTTCGACGGGACTGCTTCACTCAGTACCGGGATATGAAGTCCATGGATCCTACTGAGCTTCTTGGAATCTTACCAACTTGTCACTTTGGTAAATTCTGTTCCAAGAAGTATCTTGCCATTGTCCATCCAAAGATGGAGGAGTCCTTGTTTGGGAACTTGGAGCAACATAGTCAAGTCCAAGCAGGAAACCATCCCAGAAGTGAATTCTACAATGAATTTTTAGGGTTGGCCAAGACAGTGTGGTTACTTCACTTACTGGCATTCTCGTTGAACCCTGCACCTAGTCAGTTTGAGGCAAGTCGAGGAGCTGAGTTCCATCAACAGTATATGGACAGTGTAGTCAAATTTTCAGGTGGGAGAGTGTCAGCTGGTCAAGTTGTAGGCTTTCCGGTTAGCCCTGGATTTAAGCTTGGGAATGGGTCTGTTATAAAGGCCAGAGTTTATTTGATAGCGAGAACATAAAGTTTTTTTCTGAGTCAAAGTTCTTATGCACCACCTTGCTTTTTTACATTCCATTAATTGGTTTCTAGAATACTAGGAATTATTTTTTGAAATGTAAAAAAAAGGGAAAAAAATAGAAAGGGTGTGAAGCGAAAAAAGAGGATGCAAATACAATCACTCTTTAGGGAGTCGTTTTAAAAAACACTAATTAGAGTGAGATAAATACTTGCCTCGCAGGACTCATGGGCTGTTTATGTAATATGAAAAATCCTCCGGCTAGGGAATTGATTTTCAGGTGATGACATTGTTCATTCTCAGAAGCTTTTTTTTTCTTTCTCTGGATATTTGACTTGCAATGTAGATGGAGCCAGAAAGGAAATTTTTTAGATTCGCTAAATCGAAAATTATCCGGGATTTAAATAAAATTCGTCATCGGTGGTGATACCCCTATTATTTAAATTAAGTAATAAGTTATCGAGACTCTAAATAATGGTTTGAAGACATGTTTCATTCAATTTGTCTATTCAATGAGTCGGGAAATAGGCAATTTATTTCCCAGAAAAAGGTACATGACATCGATCCATTACAGTGTAGGTCTTTCAAGTAAATGTAATTTCAGGTCTATGGATGGCTAAGAATGTTTGAAACTTTGAATTGTGGCGTTCACATAGCACAAGCAGGAGACAATCATATACAAAGGTAATTTGAAGGTTTATTCATTGACTAAATATATGAAGCGTGATGTCCATCCACACGGAAGAAGTGGGAAATAAACGTAGAAAGACCACCTTTCTTGTAATGAATTTGCTGTGCTCATCTGATAGCACTCAACCGAGAACAGAGAAAGAACACTAATTTTCCTTCGTGAATATCAATCATGAAGTAACACCAATTAACCTCTCAAAACTCTTTTCGCCTGCCACATGAATCAAATAGCACTTTCAATATCGATGAGCAAATTCATATAGTCATGTACAATTTCCTGTTAGATGAAGCAGTTTCTCAAAACAACAAATGATACCATCATGCAAAAAGCAGTCTTTCTGTAAAATTCACAAGGCTAGTTTAATGGGAAAAATTCACAAGGCTAGTTTAATGGGAAAAATTCACAAGGCTAGTTTAATGGGAAAAATTCACAGATGTCTTCATTCATACAATGTGAGTCTTGAAATGTGATTTGAGTTCTCTTAAGATAGCATGTTAAGTGAAAAAGTAATAGGACCATTCTAGACGGCTATGACAAATTGGTAAAATTCATACAACATTTCATTCTGATTAAGGAGACAAAATAAGTTACAGAAAGCTATTTTCTCTAAAAGACTTGTAATGCTAGAAGCTGAAGCTGAAGCAGAAGGGGAACAATTCATTGAAAATATTGATTAGACTACGGCAAACCTAACGTTCACTTGCAAGTTGCGTGCTTGAACATACAAAAGGGGCATAAACCTTAAAGCAGGGCATTTGTAAGTGGCTCGGGGTGCAATACGATATATAAATTACAATATAGATAACTAACAGCATTGCCAAGATAAAATGCGTATCTTACTTGTTCAAAAGTAAGAAACATAAGCACATTCCAGGCTCCTACTCGACCAAAATTTGGAAGGAAACCTTTATAGAAAGCCAAAAATCCCTGCAATACATTTGTGTCATGAGTTCAAGCTGTGCAGAGAAAAGGACAAAGTATATGCAGACCTTCACGTCAGCTTACTATCAAACGAACAAGCTAGTGGCAACTGTTAAAAATATTCAGTTTGTTCAAGGATCAGAACAACAAAGATTGCGGATATGGAAAACCACATTCATTGTATGGGGATTAAGTGCGCTGTTCTATAGCCTCTGCGCTGCTCTATAGCCTCTTTAATTATGCACCGAAAAGTTTGCGTCCGGTCTCCCAAATCACCTCAGATAATTAAGATGATAAATATAGTAATGAATCTTTCAATTTATCAAAAAATTGGACTAACAAATAAAAACATAGCAAGAAAAAGGTTATGATTATTGTAATACCGTGGTTCAAGATTTTAAACAGCAACTATAACAAAGATAAAATAAAATAAAAATAAGGAAATTCATAAACCTCATTAAGCAAAGTCTTGACAAAGCAATCAAATGTGCTCTTGTAGGTTGAATCCCCCATCATCCTGGATTTCACCTGAAAAGTTATGGGCATGGTTACAAGTCATCACCTGGCTTCATAAAAGAGTGTGCTTCGTCATAGAAAATTCACCAATATTGTAAGGGAATCTGGCAATAGTTCTAGAATTTCAAAATACCAAGTTACTTATAATTTCAGAAGGATGATTATGGAAGAACATAGACAGAAGTACTGAAAGTAAATTTCCCTTGTAAAAAGTGTTTGGGTTACTTTTGGTAAGATCCAGTGACACTGTCAACTTTAGCTCTCATCCAGAACCAAAATGTTAAACCAAAAGATTCAAATTGCACCATTTTGAATATTTGATTCCCCTTACTTTATTTTTGGTTTCTTTTCATTATAAACACAACTGTTATTGCTATCGATTTGATCTTCTTAAGCATAAGTGCAAACTGCAGATAAAAAAGGGGAGAGGGGTGGTGTAGCACCTACCACATCAACAGGAGAACCAATTAATACGGCAAAAAGACCTGCCCCTAAACCAGCAAGAAGGTGAGTATAGACATTGTCCATGAACCCTGGAATTTTCAAAATCGTCTGCATAAGTATAAAGAATCAGAGCAGCATTGCAATTTGTTGGGAAAATCAATCCAAATTTCCAAGCATTAATGATAGTAAGTGGAAAGCCAAGGATGCATGTTTCTAGACTCTAGGTGAACCCACTATCATAATGAGCTGTATAAGAAAAAGTGGGATAATTAAAGCCCACGAAGTTTCTTTTATAAAGGAAGCCCTCAACCTTTGCTATATAAAGGGATTATGTGAAGTGAGAAGTTAAATAGTACGAGAGAGGAAGAGAGAAAGGGAGGGAGAGGGGTGGTCTTGTAATGGAAAGGTTTCTAAACTTGTAAATGTAATGAAATAGTAGATGCAGGCAAGTGCCAAATCACGTCACGTAAATTTATGTTTTTCGCTATTTCTCTTCTTGTGGTATTGTTTTGTGTGTCTCATACCTCTGATCCTTATTGTGTGTGAAAGGGATTTTTTTCCCAACATTAAATTTTATGTAGGGCTGTACTTCGAAGTATAGCACAAATCCAATTTAGAATATCCAATAATGTCATTACCCGTTTCACTTGATCATAGCTAGCTAATTCAGCAGCATTTATAATTGCATTCCTTGCTATGTTTGGCCCAAGCCCAGTCCACAAGGCCCCTATTCCTTCCTAGTTTCACAAAAACAAATATAGAGAGAATTAGACTCAATTAGTATATTTTCAACATAATCGAAGGAGCAAGACCCAAAAAAATCATAAGAAAGGCTTACTTGTCTCAATATAGTTAAATACGCATCTATAGCACCAGAATAACGCCTAGGTACACCAGATGGGAGTTGACCTTCAGATTGAAGCCTAACTTTAACAAGGTCAGTTGGATTAGCAATCGTGATTGCTAAAGCACCTATTACAAGTTTTAAAAAAACTGAGTCAGTGACAGCAATATATAATATAATACAAAATACACACACTCATATATATGTATATATCCATGGGAATGCTAACTTCCTGACCTTTGTGCAGAAGTAGAATTCTCCACACCTTGAATTGGATAAGGAACCATTTTCTTTATTTAGAAGGAAAATACAACTTGTGAGCATATCTTTTAATTAAAAGGAAAACAAATCTAATTAATTCCCTTCTCAATTTTCTTTTATGTTTGCACTTCCCATCCCTCCAATTATTAGCCTTTTCTTTTCCAACTTCTATTATCCAATTGTAAAATCAATAACTTCACTCTAAATCTACATTTTTCACATTTATGATAAAATCTTGTGCTACAATATGGAGATGAAGAAGTTTTTTGATAAATACAAAACAAATAAAAAGCAAAGCTAGAATTTTAATTTTCATGTAAATGGGAAAAGTGAACATAGTTCAAGCATCACTTGTGATACAGACCAACACAGAAAATAAGAGAAAGGAGGTAAACGTGGTATATTATTGATACTGAAAAAGGGAAAATACAGTAGGAGGCTACTGTCCAGAGCTATGCTCCTATAGAGAATTAGCAT
>Ga0123342_1006495_pt1 | contig 16174 bp, 7 predicted proteins | sample Turbeawhitnodule_FD_89960 | JGI IMG/M metagenome (GOLD analysis project Ga0123342, IMG submission 89960) | Root nodule microbial communities of legume samples collected from Mexico - Turtle bean Mexico white nodule | ecosystem: Host-associated > Plants > Roots > Nodule | place: Mexico: Nepantla... | reverse complement strand
TGAAAAACACTTTAAACTTAAAAGATTTGAAAACACTTAAGCTTTAGATTCAACAAAGAGTGGATTACAAATATAATCTACCCCAGATCCTATTCTAAAGCACACCAGCAACAGCAAGCACCTCCAACCTTCCATCAAACACAAAGGATTTGGATTCTTCAAAGCTTGAACACACTTGATTCAACACTTTGATGGGTTGGATGTGTAGGAAAGGTATGGTGTGTCTGATGGACCTGGTGAGTTGGATGAGTTGGTGGTCTGGACGTGTGGGATTGTTCCTCCCTAACAGATTCTCCAAGCTGCTGCAATAGTTTTCTATTTTGTTCTTTCAAATGAGCCACCTCATCTCCCTTCTGTCGTAGTTCCTCCATCTGGTCTTGGAGGGCCTGGATCATCACGATTTGTTCTTCCGCCATGCCATCATTATTCGTGTTGTTCCTTTTAGATACCATCGTTGTTGACTGAGATCTTCGTGTTTGAAAGGTTGAAAAATCACCTCGGGCCCCACGGTGGGCGCCAATTGTACTTGTATGGATGATGGGGTCTAGGTAATGTTTGTCCACCGGTACACAATTCGCTGACGTGTCGATGATCTCCTAGTTCTTTTAGGATCTTCCTTTTGTTGTATGTGCTCCGCCGGTCGGGGTTACCTGCGATTGCACTCCGACACTCAAGTCAGTGCTAGTATTTTGGTATGTTCTCTTATGATATGAAAAACGTACATTTTTCCCCTTTAGAAATTCTATTTATAGGTTGACATGGGCCCCCACTTGTGTGGGTTATGTAATCAGTTCACCCAGACGTGTGTAGTGGTCATCAGAACGTGTGTAGTGGCTTCCTGATATCATGGGCGTGTATCTTGAAGTATGTCTTTGACTCATTCAATGCCAATTACAACTGCTTCTTTATTATGTATTTGTTATATTGTAAATGTCATTTGACTCGTTCGTCCGGTGTCCGACCTGTACAATTCGTTTTAAAATAGTTAATATTATTTCAAAATTATTTATGCAGTAAAATATTTAATCATATCTTTATAGCATATTATAATTGAATATAAAGTTTTGTCAAAGAAGTTATAAACATTAATATAGCATATATACTATTACCTATATAATTGACTGTAATTCTTTATGTTAACATTACTATAATATATATTTCACTTAAAAAATATATTACTATAATTCATTTATATTAACTCATTACAAAAATTTAATTATATCTCTACAACATACTATGATTGATTTTTTTTTCATAAATGTCAAAATAATTAAATATATATAACATTACTTGGTAAAAATATTAATGAGTAATTGTTTTCACGTCAACTCGTATGAGGTAGCATGGTTAGAATCAATCACCGCACTCCATGTATTGTTCGCTGTCGAGAGCTAAGAAATGACCTAATTTCTAGGAATCTTCAACACACCCCTCATACCGAGAGTGACAACTCCTACGTGAGACTGTATATTTATGGGTAATCCGATAACGTCTCGATAGTGGATTATAATGAGTCTAACAAACTCTCGTTATGATAAATTTTAAATGGTGATAAAATTGGTTTATAAGGTAAGGTTTACACCTACTTATATACTATGATGTGAGAGTATTGAGTGTATAAGAACAGGCAAAGAAAATACGTCCGCATCTCACATCAATTAGGAGTTGTGATCAATGACACTCTAAATACATTTTATTCCTTAACCCACAAATTATATTTTAAAAGACAAAACTAGGACAATTCCAAAATATAAAATATATTGAATGCGATGATTAATTTTAATCATATTATCTAAATAAATTTGAATCCAAACAAGAATATAATTATAACTTGATAATATAAGTCTAACATCAAAATTGATTACTCTGTAACATTTAAAAAATATTAATCATATATTGTTTTTATTTTAAATTTTAGAGAATAACATGCAGACGGGACTCCACATATTCATTAATAGATATAAATTATTTTATTAATTATTACTGAAATTACAGACATTATGTTAAAAAAATTATATAATACTTTATTTTTTAATACACTAAAATTTAATAATTATATTAATTTCAGTTATATTTTTAAAATAATATATATTATAAAATATAAAACAGAAATGTGTAAATATATTTTTTGGATATACTATTTATATCTTTAATACTTTTTTGTTATTATTATTTAATAATTTTTTTTTACATTGGTAATTACCCTTCATATGAGTTTTATATACTGTTAGGAGTATTAGAGTTAATTATAAAATATATCCAACAGAGGATTATTTATTCGAATTAGGGTGTTGTGATTTTAAATTGTAAATAAAGAAAAATTAGAAAAATATGTTTTCTAAAATAAACAGTTAGAAAACAAATTCTTTATTGATGACTACAAACTGTGTTTACCTATCCGTTTAAATTTGTTTTTATAATTATATATAAAAGCATTAAATGTTTTCAGTTTTAATATTTAAAATATTTACTTATGCATGCATAATAATTATGTAATTAATATTTTTTAAATAAATTTAAATATTTATAAGTTAGCACATTTTTAAATAACATGAAAGTATTAAAAAATTATGAACATGTCTGTTAAAATAAATAAAATGTTATATTTTTAATATCCTATTAATTATGTCATTATGATTTTATATTAAAATTTATTTTATAAGAATGTTATAATTTTTATTTTATTTTTATAATTTTTTTGTGAATTTAAAATAATAATCTTTATCAATATGTATAATATGCTTTCATTATAATAACTATTTGTTTTGATTGTAAACAAGTTATCATCATAATATTATGATTACTATTATTTCACACTATCTTGTGAAGTATTAGACGTGAATTGAAATAAATATTAACATTAAAATTTTAATTTTATATTAAAAAAAATGAAATTTCTTTAACTTATAACCATAGATAGATAGATTATTTAGAATCAGTATTATTAAATCAATAACATAATTTATTAACTATTAAATCAGTATTCTTTTTCTTATGCAAATAAATATTAATATTAATCATTGTTACTTGAAAAGTATTTAATAATATATAATATTAATACTTATGGACTATTAAATACTAATATTTATTTTATAAATAAAATATTAGTAATTTATATCTGTTTAGTATTATTTATACAGTAATTTTTTAATTATATTATATAATATTGGTATTAGGTATTTTAAATAAAAATATCTTATATAAATATATAAACAGTATAATAGGTATTATATTTACCAGTTTTTTGGGTATAATTATAGTTACCAATATGAAAACATTTAATAATATAATACATTATTATTAATTACCCATCAATAATAATTTATTAGCCATTGATAAAATAGTGATAAATGAAATTATTCTAATATTATTTACACAGGAAAATGTATTTAATTATTCAATATACTATTAAATTTTGCTATAAAAAATATTATATATAATAAAAATTATATTAAGTATTATAATTATTTAATTATTTATATTTTTAAATATATTTATAATATACTATATTTGAGTATAATATTTTTCAGAAATATTAACTTCTGGTTTTGTCAACTTACTTTGCAAATTCCATTTTTTAGAAATATTAACATTAATTCTAGTAAAATTATTGAAGAATAATAAAACTATATAAATATATAACAACTTTGTGAATTTTAATTACATCTTTAAACAAATTTGTTTTCTAAGTACTTCTAAGGAAAAAGTTCTATTAAAAATAATTTGTAAAATTTTTATAAATAATTTTAATTTAAGTAAAAACCTATTTGATTTAATTTTTTTATAGGATGTTAAATATAAAGTTGAGAGAGAGGGAGAAAATGGACAGATGTGAAGAAGAGCAGCAATGTATGAACAGGATAAGCTTATCAAAACTGAATCTCATCCTTTGATGACATCTTTTTTTTATACCAAACAAAACCTAATTTTATAATTTTTTTTACCTCACTTTTAAAATACTAATTAATTAAGTAATTAATGTTATAGCAGAAGGGGCATAGCAGGAAAAACATTTTGAGACCTATTTAAGAATAAACTTAAAAAAAATAAAATAGAAAACAAATCAAATCTATTGTGAGAAGGGGGCGCAATCGGGTCTGTATCCTAAATCTCACCATTTTCCCTGTCATAATTCTCACTCTCAGCAATTTTATTTTCCTTCAAACTCATTGGTAAGTTTCAGATATTTTTTTTATTTTTTCCTATGTCACCAATATTCCTCTTCAGTATTTTTCTGCTTTTATCTTTTAATTCTCCTGCTAATTAAAAAACAATTCCTCTGTTGAAAATTGAATATTTAACATAAACCACAATTTTAGTTGAAAATTATCTTCAAAATCCGCTCAAGTAAACTCAGAATTTCATCCAATTTGTGAAGAATTTTTTACTGCTTTGCTAGATTGCAAAATTAGGGTTTGGATTTTGTCCCTTGTGTTTCCCTCTTTCCTTTGGGGTTTAGAGTTGAGAATTTGCAATCCAGTGGGAAATTTAAAGAAGAGGAAAGTAAAAGAATGCGGGGGGTTCATTTATGAGGAACATTTAGTGGATTTTGAAATTTGAATTTGAATTGTGTAGATGTACGATGAAAGTAGAAAAAGGAAAGATGATGATTGTATTGTATTGAGGGTGTAGAGAGAGAGAGAGAGGTTAGGATTTATGAAGTTAGCAGTTATGATAAGGCATACCATAATAGGATCACCCTAGGGGTTATATTAACCTCAGTTCAAACAAATGTTCAAATTGCAGCTCTTCAATCTGCACTGAGACCTAAACATGAGCATGTCCGGATCTGACATGGTAACCAGGGAGCAATTCACGATTGGGATGCACAACCCTCACAACCCGCACAACCCTCAATCCCAACCGCAACAACCACAACAACAACCTCAACTTCATCAAAACATGCGTATGGACTATGCTGCTGCTGACGAGGCCGATGTTTTCGCCGCACCTACCATCAACATCAACGGCGGAGAATCCTCTCCAGGGGCTGTGCCTCCGGGCTTGGGCCTGGGCCAGGCCCATCCCCAGGCCATGATGGGTAACTCCACTGAGTCACTCAAGAGAAAGAGGGGAAGGCCCAGGAAATACGGGCCTGATGGTGGCATGGCCTTGAGCTTGAACACCACACCTCCTTCCGGTGGCTCCGCGGTGCCTGTTGGCCATTCCGGTGGGGCATTCCCGGCGGCTCCTCTCTCTGATTCTGCCTCAGCCGGTACTGGTACTGGGAAGCGCAGGGGCAGACCTCGTGGTTCTGTTAACAAGAATAAGAAAAACTCAAAGTTCTATGGTAACTGCTTTTTCCTTTCTCTTCAATCTTCCTCTCACTTATCTTCTTGTATGTTGTTTTATAGAGGAAGCTTTACTGTTTTATTTTTCTTTGAAAACTGTATAAACCTTCCCACCACAGCGTGTTTTTTTTTTTTACTTGTTTTGTTTTCAAGGACATGTCTTATTGTTTTTTTATTTTCTTAGTTTTTGCTTCCCTCACCTTCGGGGTGTGTGTGTCTATGGAGGGGTACTTGTTATTATTATATTTGTTTATTATTTATTTATCTATATATAGGTTGGATCTATTATTCCACAGGGTTATCGGTTCCCTGATTTTCAAAATTACTCTTTTGCCCGTATGTCATGTGCTGTTGTTCCCATTTGTTCAGTGCATTTTATTCTTGTTTTCCCTGAATGTGCGATCTCTTATTTTCTGGTGTCCAATGGTATATTGGATATACACTTACTATTTTAGATTGCTGCTTTCTAATTTATATTTAATATTATTTTGAAAAAATGTGCTGGTTCGGTTCTGGGATGGTATCCTCTGATGGAATATTTGTGCAGGGCCAGGAGTTTTCTTTACTCCGCATGTCATTACCGTGAAAGCTGGAGAGGTATCTGCTTAATCTTACAAAATGCTATCTGAAATGCGTGAACTCAATTATTTTCGTTTGTGTGGTCTTTTATTTTTCTAGATAATTTTGTTTTCTTTGTGTATGTATTTGTTCAATAACTTGAGTTCCATGCCTCTCATTAGTACACCTATATTTTAATCATAGCTGTAATTTGATTTACTTTGATGAATGTTGATATTGTGATCAATACTTTTTTTCTCTTGCTTCTTTTGGGAACTTTATTGCTAACTTAGATTAGCTATTTTGTAACTTTGTATGGATCACATAAATGGAAGATTTATATTGGAAGTGTTATTACTTGTACAAGACACCCAATGACAATTTGATCTTCAAAAGGAAGAAATGAATTATGTATATGATGCAAGTTGGTGAAACACTGAGTTTAATTATTAAATTTTTAGAGTTTATCATCCAGGCAGAGAAAGCTAATTAAGTTACTAATTCTTTTTTTAATGAACTCGGATAAACTCTCTAAAATTATAGTAAAACTTAAATAAACTCTTGAGTCGAGAAGCGGCTTAACGAGTTTGAATGTAATTTTTACCCTACTTCATTTTCATATTAAGAACTTATGTTGATGTGAATTTATATATGATTTAGTCATCTATGTAGTTTTATTTTATTTAGCTCTAGTGTACTATCACATTTATTATTGTGATTTGCTACTTTTTTTATTTTGATGTTGAAAATATTGAATTATTCCTGTGTTAAGAGTATTATGTAACAATGTTATTTATGACTTCTTAATTATTTATTGTCTTTTTGGGAGAATAAAATGGGTGGTAATCCCCGAGCATTTCTGATTGGATTCTGCTGGGACCTAATATTGTTTTTTTAATGTATATTTTGATATTCAGGATTTGTCAGCAAGAATTATGTCAATTTCCCAGAGTGGTTCAAGAAATGTTTGCATCTTAAGTGCAAATGGATCCATATCTAATGTGACACTTAGACAGCCTGCCTCGTCTGGTGGAACTGTGACTTATGAGGTTCTTCTTCGAGCCAAAATTATATATACTAGCCGCTAGGTTTATCTGTCAATTATTTTGTTACTCTAAATGTTCTGTTATTTTATTAATTGTATTTGTTTTCCTACTCCCGTGATTGCTATTTATTTCATAGTTTTTTATGTATGAAATTTGATTTTAAAAATTTGTTTCGTTAATGCCGGGAATGCCTGGCCATTGTTTAGAAAAATTTATGATCATGTCACAATAAGCTAGTTGCATGCCCATAGTGGAAAAGTAGACCTGCTCTTGTTTTTTATATATTTTTTTTTTCTGGTTTTCAGGGGCGATTTGAGATCTTATCACTTGGTGGTTCTTTGTTTCTTACTGAAAATGGTGCTCACGGCGAAAGGGCCGGGGGCCTGAGTGTGTCCTTGTCAGGGCCAGATGGCCGCGTCTTGGGGGGCGGAGTGGCAGGTCTTTTGGTGGCTGCCTCCCCTGTTCAGGTGCATTTTCTTTATTGATTTGTGTATGTTTCATTAAAAATTATTTAAAGAAGAAAAACTGTCCACAAGTCTATAAAAAGCTCATTCTCCTTCATCTTTAAGTGCATGTTAAACCCCACGATAACATCTAGACACTTAGTTTTGCGTGTGTTTGTCAGATTGTTTGGCCTCTAAATGTGGTGTATAATTTTGCAGATTGTTTTGGCTAGTTTTGTTTCCGATGGCAAGCACTCCAAGTCTGCAAAGCGGATGAGAAATGTATCTGCCCCAGAAAAGGTTTCCACAGCTGTTGGCCAAAGCAGCTCACCATCAAGGGGCACTCTCAGTGAGTCTTCAGGTGGGGTCGGAAGTGGGAGCCCACTAAACCAAAGCACAGGAGACTGCATCAACAATATCAACAGCACCACCCCAACGCCAGGCTTTTCAGGCATGCCCTGGAAGTAAAACTTGACTCTTCTCTCATCACTGTTTTCTGTAGTGTCACATCAAGTTCTACTCACTTGTGATGGTATTACTTTTGTGTATCTTCAATGCTTTAAGCTTTGAAGTGCGCCTGTTACATTAATTGTGTAATATTAGTTGGAGGATTAGCATTTGAGGGATAAAGCATGTGGTCTCGTAGCTTAATTTGGTTAGATATTGCGACATATATTAGTGTATGTGCACTTGGGTGATTCAAGAGGTTCTGGCAGGATGTAGTTGTGTTCTAGAATCGTGTAGGATCATGATTAGATGGCGGGGATTTTCTCATCTGTTTGTTGTAATTTATTGTCGGTCCATGTGCCCAAACTTTCTCCTCCGCCCTAGTTGTTTGGTGGTAATAATACTTAATCTAGTTAGTCTTTCACCCTATCTTCGTCTTTCACTAGGCTGTTATATTGTTTATTTTATACTTTTTCCTATTCTGTTTACATTAGTCATGATTGACAAACATTTTCCTGCATAACATCATTAAAAACTAAGGCCGTTTGTTTAAGCTTTAAAAAATGGGCAATTTGAAGTTGTGTAAAAAATATTTGTTTTGGAAAATTATAAAAAAAAATGTATATTTTTTGAAAGTACAGTTCTTTTTCATTTCACAAAATTTGTTCGAAATCATTTGAAATATGTTTACATCTTTAAAAGCTGATATTATTTCAAATTTAAGATTTTCTAATGTAATGAATGTTAACAAAGGGGCCCTCATTTTGTTAGATCGATAGGGCATTTGTAGTAGTATAATCTATCTATGACATGACCTAATAGAGTTAAACTTCATTTACACCTTTAACTGCAGATATTTGTAGAAACTTTTCATCCAAAATGGAATAATGAAAAGCCGCATTAATATGGAAAAGGCCACATTGGCTCAAGGGAATATAATGTTAAGAGTCAATCATTTTATTATCCCATAGAAAAGGTTACATTGTTTGATTGTTTCTATGGACAAGCTGAAATAAGCAGACAGTGAGAATGGAGTAGTAGAAGGAAACAAATTGAGAGAGAAGAATGGATATTTTTTATCTTATTTCTTCTTGGTAGGATAAGAAGCCATCTTATAGATTCCACAGATTCCCTCGGGCTTTCCGATGTTTCTCCTCATCCTTATGTACCCTTTCTCTCCCCACTTAGATCCCCATGAATTTTTCACTGTGATATAATCCACGCCTTTCGAAGTTCCGTATCCAACAGCTGCCACTCCGTGATCTAAGTCACTTCCGCAATGTCCATCGAAAACACCCTGAATATAGCAATCAATTAAGCACACTGTATTAAAATTAGTTTCTTCTATATACAAAATAGCCATATTTGCCACAACAATAACACTTAGTTTATAATTTAACGTACCCCACTGTAAAATTGGAAGTCTCTGCTTGAAGCCTCTATGGCCACACTGAGGGGTTGGTTCGCAAGAGCCTTCAATAGGCTCTGTTCATTGTTTTGAGGCACGTCATGGTACCCGCTAATCGTGACAACTTCAGTTTCCTCCTGGCGATGGAACAGGTGAAAGAAGTTTAGCTTATATATGTTATGTTATATTGGACTGGATCTATCTGATAGAGATGTTAGACTTGAATTTTGTTTAGCTTACCTTTGTCATCTCGCAAGTACCTTCCTCCATAATGTAAGGATAGTCTTCCTCCTTGTGGAGTCCACCGTTTTCTACTATAAAAGAGAATGCATAGTCCATGAGACCCCCATTGCAACCGCTGTTGTAAGTTCTGTCACAGTCAATCAATTCTTGCTCAGACAATGATGTTAAATTTCCCGTCACAATTTGGTTTATTCCTTCAACCGCTGCAACAGTGGAAAATGCCCAGCAGCTGCCTGCAACAATCAACATGGTAACCATCTCATTAATGGCTAGATGATTTCATATGGAGCTGTTAATCTCTGTTTGACACGGATTAATATTGTATCCCATAGAAATTAGCTAGAATCTCAAACAATATAATAATTTATTGAGTAAGACCATGAATAATAATTATGATACTTACCACATGACCCTTGGTTCTTGACTTGGGTTACAGCACCTTTCTTTCTCCAGTCCACTGACTTTGGCAATTCAATATCTTTGTAAGAGAACTCTTCTGGGGATTCTCTCCTTCTAGAGTAGTCAACCTTAAGCCCCAGATATTTGTTCTTAAACTCTTGGTGGCTCAAATCAGCAAACTCATTCAACCCAAGCCAGTAGTTGCTGATCACGTTGTTTCTCTCATCTATGTGCTTTAAGTTGTCTTTGAAAATCTCGAACCTTAGCAGCTTCTCCTCAATGCCCTCGTAAATCTTGCCGTGTCTAGACATCCATGATTCAAAGAGCTCAATGAGCTTATCCATGGACTTTAAGTCCTCGGATGAGTAGCCCACAATGGAGAAATCGCGTCCAAAAGCCAAAGACAAGAATATGCAGAAGGAGCAGGCAAGGACAAGTAAATTGGAGGAGGAGAAAGCCATGGCTAAAGTTGTTGAAATGTGAATACTAGAGAGAAGTGAATAGGTAAGGGATGAAGAGGAATGGAGAAAGAGAGCATTATATATATAGGTTGTGTGGGCTTTTAGATGTTGGAATTGTTATACCATGATATGAGTAGTAGGCTTCAAGCATGCAATAAGTTCTTTTAACGTGGCTTTACATCAAAGCATAATAATCTATTACATGCCGTAATTGTGTGGCAGAAGATAGTGGATATCATAGAATATTTATTTCGGTGCAGTAGGAGAACTTTCATATACTTAAGGTGAATTAATGGACTTAAACCAAGCTGAAAATATTCACATACTGTATATTTTACTTATGTTTCTGTCCACTAGATTAATACAAGAAAAAGACTTCAAACATTGACAAAACACGTATATAAATAAAAAAAAATATGTATCTTTCCGGTGAAAGGTGAAAAATAACGTGTTAGAAGGATTACTTGGTTGAGATTTTTCTTTAAAAGAACGACAACTGTATTTAAAATTTTCCACAATAAAGTTGAAAGAAAAGAGTAGTCCTTGTTTATGCCCCTAAAATTTACACTACCAATGATTTTCAATTTCAAACAGATATTTACGGACATATATGTATATGCTAATGCAGTAACAACGAGTGTAATTTAATAAAGTGAAAATCATATATATATATATATATATATATATATATATATATATATAATTAAAATAAAAGTTAGGTCATTATCAACACAAGTACTTAAAACTATCAAGCTCGTTAGTTTTTAATATTTATGCAAAATAAATTCTTAAGAGTCTACAATTCAAGTTCATGATCTCGAGTTTCACGATGATACATCATGTTAATATACTGTAGTGTTAATAAAACTGTTATGTAAAGAGAACTATGTCAATAATAATAGTATACTTCAATAATGTTACATCATTCTGAACAAGGATATATATATAGATAAAAAAAATAATGTAGTGGTACGATCGGACGATCTAGTGAGTCGGTCAGTACTCGAGCTAAGTCACTGCCTAAGAAATGACGACGCGGTCACGTGGCCGACCGACCCTTAACGTTTAGTCAATGGTTGACCAAGTCAGCAGGGTTAATCCGTAGTTAATGATTGTTTAGCGCAACTCTAAACACGAACCAATTCCCTAATTCGGCCCATCAATGAAGGCTCATTAAGGTAATATAAATAGCACGCATTTCAAGGACAAAGGTATGTCATTATTTATGGTACTCTGACACCCGAGTGTTAACACCTCGACTGACTTGAGCGTTAGAGTGTCTTCTGCAGGTACCAACCCGCTTGTGGAGCCAGACAACCGAGAGGAGGAAGGTGTAATAGGACTGGGAGCATCGTAGACCGACCGAAGGTGGAAGCAGGAACAATCGTTCTCTAGGCCCCAAACTCATTCGAGACCAATTAACAATAGGGATGCTGACAATTAAATCAATCTTTTAATACTAGAGAAGAGAATGATTTGGATGTGAGAAATCTCTTATTGAAGAATTAAGTCAGCAACTTAGGGAAATTTGATTTCAAAGTTGTCAATTAGATAAATGATTGCTGAAAGAGGATGACAAAAAAGATATACTCGTAAGTCTGCATTTAGTTTGTTACAAAACAATCTAATTGGAGATGACAACCCATGGTGCTTTGGTACCTCTTTTGCTTCCTGGAAATTCTTATATGAGTAGGGAGCATGCTCTGAAAGCTTCTATTCCTGTTCTAAATTCTATGCTGTTTCTTTTTTCTTGGTTATGCAAAATTGATGTATCATGTGTGATCTGCTATGACTGGACTGAGATTTATGGTTATATAATTTTTTGGGGGGTCTAAGTGAGGCCTAATTTTTGTTGGATCTTTAGTGTATACATAAAGTAGGGTTGGAGAACACATACTCTTTCACTTTAATTCAATTTATTTATTATTGTTGTTAAAAATAATTAGACCATCGATTAACATGAATGAAGATAAAAATAAATATCACTGTGAAAGATTCTACGAGTAATGAAAAAAATATGAAATAGAAATCTACTATTTGTAATTTCATAGACCCTTAATAGCCTAGTTATTTGGAGCTAATCTATTTAGTTTTTCACTCTCTCTTCTCAGATTTTTCACAGTTTTATGATGATTAATTACATTAAATAAGTGGGGGTTTGTTGGTCAAAATAGAGTAGCAGGAGTTCTTTATTATATTTCCTATTCTACTAAATTAATTAGATTCTTAACCATATTCCTGCATAAATTTATGAAAATTACGACTCATTTTTAAGCATTTTGAACATGTAATTTTAAAGTTGCACATTATTTATTTATTTAGAATATGTTCCTACTAGGAAGATGAAACCTAGAGAACTATTGAAGTCTTCTTCTCCTTCCTTCAGTCGGTCAGGTGACTGGGTGATGAGCTGAGATTCTTCTCGTCCTCCTGCTTCTCCTTCGGCACTCGGTCTTGGGTGAACACCGGATGGTGGGGTACCTGCGAAGGCACTCCGACGCTCAAGTTAGTAAAGCGGGTGGTCAGCTCTGAGGTAGGTGAACAGTAATAAATGATATACCTTACTCCTTGGGATGCGTGCTATTTATATTATTCTAATGGGTCTATCTTGTTGGACCCGTTTATCGAGGTGGATACCACTTAGGGTTGTGTTACCTAATTCTTAATGATGGATTAGCTTTACTAATCTTGGTTTGAGCGTTAGCGGTGGCAGGGGTCGGCCGTCGGCCAAGTTAACCTGATGTGTGTCGGCCCTCGGCCAACTTCTCATGGTCTTGGCAGTCTTGGCTAGGCCTTTTAAGGTCTCGGCCAGGTAGGCAGTCAGCCCCGTCATCTCGGTCAAGTCTCTCAGGTCTCGGCCGGTTTTCCTTTGGTTTCGGTCAGGTTGACCTGGTCTCGTGCAGGGAGGCCAGGGATCGGTCTCGCCCATGCCGGTACAGAATATATATAAACAAAGTTTTTTATAACAGTTATTTAATTTTTTTAAAATCGTTATCGTTATCTTGTAGAAGTTATTAAAAAGTAATTGTTCAAAATACTTAGAAAAATAGTTTTATTCAGGTTTTGATGTTTTACAAAATTTTAAACAAATAGTAAAAAATTTAAAATTCATTTTTTGTTAAAAACTAAGCCATCTATAAATAAACACTACAAGAAAATCATGAAATAAAAACCAATTTTTAGATACTAAAATAATTAGTTGCAATAGTAACTAAATTAGAGACCATTTTAGAAACTAAAAAAAAATTGGTTTCTAAATTAGTTTATATTATTGTTAAATAGTTTCTAAATTGGTATCTAATTAGCAACCAAGGTTTTTGAGACCAAATTTAGAAACTAAATAATTGATAGCTAAAATCTTGGTTGCTAATTAGATACTAATTTAGAAACTATTTAACAATAATATAAACTAATTTAGAAATTTTTTTTTTTTTAGTTTCTAAAGTGGTCTTTAATTTAGTTACTATTGCAACTAATTATTTTAGTATCTAAAAATTGGTTTCTATTTCATGATTTTGTTGTAGTGAAATGTTGAAGCAATGGATTTTTTTCACTCATACTTTTGTTATTCTGTAATTTGAATATCAATTATAGTATCTTCTTTCAGAAGTGATTCAAAGTAATTGTTCAAAATAATTGAAAATATGATTTTCTCAGGTTTTAATTTTTACAAAATCTTAAACAGATATAATAAAAAGTCCATGTTTTTTTAAAATTATATATGTTGAAACAACGGGTTTTGTCTACTGATACCATTATCCTGGTATGGATAGAGCAATAGATAACCTTTTTATGATCTGACTGTTAAAATTTTGGGTTGCATGAAACTTTTTTGTAATGTAGAATGACGAAAAAGGAAGAATCCCTGAAGGCTGAAGGAATAACGAGAATAGTTAATGAAATTTTTATTATGATTACATTGTTTTAAAGGAAAAGGTGGAACAGACAGTAGATGAAAGTGAAGAAAATGAGAGACAGTAATGGAGTAAGCATAGAGGGAAGGTTATTATGAATCTTGTTTCTTCTTAGTTGGATAAGAAGCCATCTTGTAGATTCCACAGATTCCTTCAGCCTTTCCAATGTTCCTCCTCATTCTTATGTATCCTTTTTCTCCCCACTTAGAACCCCATGAATTCTTCACAATGATATAATCCACACCCTTAGCAGTTCCGTATCCAACAGCTGCTACACCGTGATCTAGGTCACTTCCGCAATGTCCATCGAAAACACCCTACGTTCATTTCAAAATTTGTATTAGTTGAATTCAAACTAGTTTCTCTCATAAATGAACCACCTGTTTGTAGTAGTTTTTACTGAAACATATACATACCCCGCTATAGAACTGGAAATCTCTGCCTGAAGCGTCTATGGCCACACTGAGGGGTTGGTTTGCAAGTGCTTTCAATAGGCTCTGTGCATTGTTTTGTGGCACGTCATGGTACCCGCTAATAGTAACAACTTCAGTTTCTTCCTGCCCATGAACAACCAAAAATAGGTTAATAGCCAAGTTTATCATCATCTTATAGCCAAGTTTATCATCTTGAATTACCTTTGTCATCTCGCAGCTACCTTCCTCCATAATGTAAGGATAGTCTTCCTCCTTGTGGAGTCCACCGTTTTCTGCTATAAAGGAGAATGCATAGTCCATGAGACCCCCATTGCAACCATTGTTGTAGGTTCTGTCACAGTCAATCAACTCTTGTTCAGACAATGATGTCAGATTTCCAGTCACAATCTGGTTTATTCCCTCAACTGCTACAACAGTGGAAAATGCCCAGCAGCTTCCTGAAACAACAATCAACAATTAATAGGACCATGAAGTTTGAATTTGAATTAATTCAATCCAAAAACTAGGTCATGGTGAGACACGATTGTTGTTACAACATTTACACACACTATTTTATCTAACAAGTGAAGACCTCCTACAAATATACTTACCACATGAACCTTGGTTCTTGACTTGAGTTACCGCACCCTTCTTTCTCCAGTCCACTGACTTTGGCAATTCAACATCCTTGTAAGTGAACTCTTCTGGGGATTCTCTCCTTCTAGAGTAGTCAACCTTAAGCCCGAGATACTTGTTCTTAAACTCTTGGTGGCTCAAATCAGCAAACTCATTCAACCCTAGCCAGTAGTTGCTGCTCTCCTTGTTCCTCTCATCTATGTGCTTTAGGTTATCCTTGAAAATCTCAAACCTAAGCAGCTTCTCCTCAATGCTCTCGTAGAGCTTGCCGTGTCTTGACATCCACGATTCAAAGAGCTCAATGAGCTTATCCATGGACTTCAAGTCCTCGGATGAATAGCCCACAATGGAGAAATCGCGGGCAAAAGCCAAAGAGGCAAATAGGCAGAAGGAAGCAACAAGAAGATGTAGCTTGGAGGAGGAGGAGAAAGCCATGGCTATACTTGTTGAAGAGTGAGTAGAATAAGAGGGAAGGGATGAAGAAGAATGGGAGAAGAGAGGAGTATATATAGGTTGTGCAGTTTTAGATGATACTTTGAAGTAAAGTCTGTTGAGTGTTGTAGCAGGGCAGAGTGAGTAGTAGTAGTCTTCAAGTATATTTTTGTAGGTGCCTTTACATCAAAGCATAATACTAAGATAGGGTTTAGGAGAACGTTCACATATATTTTTAATATTAACTATTTAAACATGATTTATTTTTATTCTTCTTCACATAATAATTAGGAGTTTTGCGTTCTATCTCTTTATGTGTGCGACTGAGATCAATAACTTGCTTACAAATTCACCTTAGAGATAGTGTTTGACATAATTATACAAAAGAGCAAGATCAGCATATTATATATATATATATATATATATATATATATATATATATATATATATATATATATATATATATATTTTTTTATATTTTAT
>Ga0123342_1006494_pt1 | contig 16174 bp, 7 predicted proteins | sample Turbeawhitnodule_FD_89960 | JGI IMG/M metagenome (GOLD analysis project Ga0123342, IMG submission 89960) | Root nodule microbial communities of legume samples collected from Mexico - Turtle bean Mexico white nodule | ecosystem: Host-associated > Plants > Roots > Nodule | place: Mexico: Nepantla... | reverse complement strand
TCCAGCATGTATTTTTTTATTTCTCAATTATAATTATTATTTTGGATTTTTTAATTTGGAATAAGGGTAGTTTTGGAAATTTAAAAAATTGATATGGTGGAGGTTAAAATTGATATGTTGCAGAAGGGTAATTTTGGAAATTTAAAAAATTATATGGTGGAGATTAAAATTGATATGGTGCAGGAAGAATTTGCCTCCCTATAAACTGCAACTACATACGCTTTGGTAGGCCTGCACGTTGTTCCGGTTGGGTTGGATTTGGATCTTACTTAACCAATTCAATACAACTTCAATTTTACATTTTAATTTTAATATTTAATTATTTAACTTATCATCTTAGTTGGTTGGATATTACTTGGGTTCGACATCCGTACGTAAATATGGTGACAAGGGGTAGGATTTAAAAATTTATGTTGGGTGCATATATGTGACAAGGACAAAATTGAATTTAAAAATTTATGTTGGATGTATATAAAAATGATATGGTGCAGGGAGAAATTGCCAACATGTAATATACGTGAATTTAGGTAAACCAGTCTAAGCTTCGACCTGTAATACGTTGAGCCCAAAATAGTACTTTAAATATTTATTGAAGTTTCAGCTTGAATTTTTATTTTTTACACCAAAGAAAAAGGTCTTGAGAAGGCCTTAGCAATAATTTTGAGTGTTGTATCACCCATGTTGCACGCATAGGAAATAATTTTTGTGTATTTACTCAAGTCACCTTTTGTAAAGTATGAATGAATATATCTTCTGAATGTACAATTGAAATTGTGGAAATTAGTAGAGGACTTTGTGTGGAGATACCTAGCTTTGAGGTTGAAGCATGGATCAATTACTTGACCCCTCTTCTTATCATCAAATGTTCTTAAACCTTGCCTTTGCTTTCAAGCATTTTTTCAATACATGCAATATATTTTCTCTCTCTCTTTCTTCAAGTGAGGAGATGCGGAGTGCTTTATTTTCTTATTTCCCCATGTTGAAAACTTGAGATTGTTCCATCTTCTATGGCATCCTTCTCTATCACTGGCCCCATAAAATACAAAACATTTACCTCGTTTTCCCAACTGTCCTTTTCTACTACCGATAATGTTTCCATTCCTAGAAAGCTAAAAAGAAAAGTTGGTGCACATGCCAATTTTCATCCTTCATTTCTTAACCAATCCTCATGGCTCTCATGGCATGGGAGCTTGTATTCTGAGAAGCAGAGAGGCTTGTCCCTGATTGCCTTTGATGCTGAGAGCTCAGAATCAGAAGGGGAAGATAACCAGACCCTGGAAACAGTAATGAAATTCTACTCTGCCTTCAAGAACAAAAGAACACACGAATTATCTGCAGATGAACGCCAACGTGTGACCAATTTCCTCTCATTCTTCGAAGCCTTCCAAGGAAGAACGGTATCTTTTCCTCCCTGTTTAGGTGGGCTAAATTCCAATTTTAGGTGGGACAAAATTAGTGTTTTGATAAGTATCAATTATTTTCTGCTCATTTTCATGTGTTAGTATACAAAATGAAACAAAAATTAGTCCATAAATGTACAAAAGTTAACAAACTGATTAGTATACACGTTGACTTATGATCCAATGAGTGTAAAACTTTCAAGTAGTGAGTAAGTATATGAGGTTCATGCATTAAAATGTTCAGTATAAAATAACGCTTAACCATGTTAAATGTGTAATTCGTATTGTATTGTGGTGACCCTTTTTGTGTTGCAGCAAGTGTTGGAATTTTTTTCTTATCTGACAACTGTATTTGGAAACAACATTCAAATTATATTGAAACCGACTGCACATGACGGCATAAATGTTGGTCTCCAGTGGAGATTTGGTAAGCATACTTGATCTCTGCTCTCCATGAATCACTTGTGTAAGAAAACTGTTCTTAAAAATTCTAAATTGCAGAATGGGACAAGATACAGCTTCCCCTTTGGAAGGGTTTCAACTTACACATAAGCCACACTTACCACGGCAAGGCAGTAATAAGGTTTGTTTAATCTTGGATCATGAACTCAGATGGGGAAAAACAAGATACTGAATTTGCTAATTACAAACTTTTACAGTTGATGACATCATTTATGTCTAATTCAGGAATATTGAGATGTTTATGAAACCACTGAGCCACTTTAAACCTTTCGGATTGGTAAGGAACACAAGTTTTTTCACTGCATATTATTGGTTTATTTATCTGTCTAAAAATTATTGCAAATAGCCTTATACCCAGTTGGTTTCCCTTATGCAGAAAACTAAAGTAGGTATTGGAGAATTCATGGAAAAGATAGGGTCATTTATGGTGTCAGGATCAAGGAATAAGGCTAAACGAATTTTATCCCTGCTGCTGGCTGTGATGTCCCTAGCTGCTTTCTTATTCTTCATGAAACTAGCTTCATAGAAAACCGTGTCTTAAACCATGTCAGGGTCAATTTTAGTGACAAAAAGCAACAGTTCGGCTTTAACAAGGAAACCTTCTACACAAGATTTGGATCTCTTATATTCCTTCTTTCATGTTACATGATTACAAAGGCAAACAATTATTTGCATAAAGCTCATTAAAAACAGTATCCGGTGACATATTTGTTGTTACTAAAACAGCAGTATGCATCAAACGAAGTGGCATATAAATTTGTTGCATATCGATTTAAAAAAAGATAAAAAAATTGAATGTTCTATTATAATTCGTATATAATATTTTTTATTAATGTTATTGATATTTTATATATTTTTCTTAAAATTTAGTAAGACAACCTACCTAATTTACCTACATGTAGTTAGTTAAATTGAATTAAGATTTTTATCGCATGTAATAATGTGAATTAAACTACTCTGTCTTACTTTAAATCCTCATTGTAACTAAAAATTCAATGAACTACACTAAAAATTCTACATCCCAAATGGTTTACATATTTAAATACCTATAAGTTGTGTTGATTGTAGATTGGAGATGTGATCTACCAACCCAAAGTTAAATATCCTACCCTAATCAAATAGTAATTAAATATTACATAAAATGATATTAAAAAATGTCACACCTCGATAATACTAAAAATTAAAAAAAAAATACTTAACAAGCTTTTAGCATTGGTATTTTTTTAAAGAAAAATCAAAGATAATATAATTTAAATTTGAGGTTCTAAAATAAAGATGAAACGCCATAAAAGCCAAAGTGTGAGTCTACATAGAATCTTGATGGAGTCAAAGTAAAAAAGGTGAGAGAGACAAAGTTTAATATGGGTTTAAAATTTAAATTCCAAACCTTATAATTTATCAAACGAGTTTAGTGCGAACCTTTCAATTTATAAGGACTTTAGCTCATCCCCATTCATTGACCCATTTTTGAGAATTCTAAATTACTCATCATTTTCACATATACCGTATGTGCATCGTAATTAGCGTTTTGTTCATTTATTTTTATTTGCTGGACCTGTAAATTGAGGTCTACGTTACATTTTTGTACACGTTAAAGACAAAGAGAAGGTTTCCTTGAATCATGGTCTTCGTGGAAGCAAGTGCTACTCCCAACCCTTTCACTCTCTTTCATACCATATTTTGTCGTTGAAAGTTCCTCGCTTTCGGATCACCACATGACCGTTTCCTTCTCTGTTATTTTCCCAAATAAAAAATTAACAAAAAAACGCTCTCTTTCTCTCTCATTTACCTTCTTGGCGTCTTTTCTTGCTACCAGAGCGTTTTTACCTTTGTTGGGATTCTTTGACCCGCTTCTTTCTTTCCTTCGAGACTCTTTTTCTCTTTCGTTTTCTCAGCCCAAGGTAGCCTTTTTTTTTTCATTCTCGTTGTGTAGAAGATTCCACCAAGTGGGTGTTTTCGGCCATTCTCTTTGCCTGTGTGTGTGGTGGTGGTCTTTTTCTCGGAGTTGATGGGTTGTTGATGTCACTGGCCATTGTGAAAGACATGGGTTTTGATGACAAAGTGAAAGACAATGAGGGTGCAGGGGATGATGATGTCTCTCGGGTGGACGCAGGAAAAACCGGTGCTGATCATGAAGAAAGTGCGGATGAAGGGGGAGGGACCCTCAGCAGATACAGGAGTGAGAGTTCCATTGCTGCTACCGAAGATGAGGAGGAGGATGAGGAGAGGAAGATTGAATTGGGTCCTCAGTGCACTTTGAAGGAACAACTCGAGAAGGATAAGGTTGCCTTTGCTTTCTTTCTCTTTTTTTTATTTATTTGCTCTTCGGAAAAATCTCTGAATTTCTCAACAACTCTCATTTGTGTGTGTTCTGGTTTCCGTTTGAGATGGTATAGGATGATGAGAGCTTGAGGAGGTGGAAGGAGCAGCTTCTTGGAAGTGTGGACATAAATTCTGTTGGAGGTAATTGCGTGCAGAATTGGCTTCCATTTATTCAATTCTTGTCTGTTCATGATTCTTATCGTACACATGTTGAATCATAGTCGTAAAACCCAAGAAATGTGTCATTCTTCCCAATTTGAGAGAAGAAAAAGCAATAAAAAAATATCCGTGTCCTCTTTGGAGACTTGGATATCTCATTTCTTCATTTCAGTTGTTAACGTTGAAACTGTTGATGTTTTTAGCACATTATAGTTGTTTGGTAAAACATGTGTTAATATCTTGATATTGTTGTGTTATTTGAGTGGTTTATATACTTGTAAGTGATAAAATTTGAATTGGGAATATACAAAACATGATTTCATTTTGTGAAATCCAACTAACAATTGAGTCAGTATATGATTCAATTCTTCCCTGTCCTGTTACTTGCACTCGTGAAATCATTTCCCGGTGGACCTTTTCATGGCCTAACTTGTTATATGTACCGTGAATAATTCAGAAAGTCTGGAGCCAAGTGTGAAGATCCTTAGCCTTGCAATTAAGGCTGCTGATAGACCTGACATTGTTCTTGCAATACCAGAAGGAGGAAATCCCAAGGGTTTGTGGTTTACTTTGAAAGAGGGTAGTCGTTACAGCCTGATGTTCACTTTCCAGGTCGAGAATAACATCGTTTCAGGTCTCAAATACACCAACACTGTGTGGAAAACTGGTATGAAAGGTAAGTGCTAAGTAAAACTGACTCCCAATCAAATTTTGTCCATAAGCTCATCTCATTGGTAAGCCTTGTACAGTTGACAGCACTAAAGAAATGATTGGAACCTTCAGTCCCCAAGCAGAGCCTTACACACATGAGATGCCCGAAGAGACAACACCATCTGGGATGTTTGCTAGAGGAGCATATTCAGCAAGAAGTAAGGTAATGTTAACATATCATGATGTGCTTCCTTAACATTTCTGACACCCTTTTGACATATTTTCTGCTGTTAACTGAAATTTATTGAAATCACAAATTTTTATGGGTATTATTTCTTAATTAACAAGTCTCTGACTTGTTTTTATAGTGGTGGATGAATTTTAAGTGTCTTAAATGAGTATGATTAACACTCCTCGTAGGCTAAGGTAAAAACACCGATAGCTTTTGTGCATTTACTATCCCCATGCATTTTTAAAGCAACTTTATCAATGAATGGTCTGCTACTTTCAAAAGTTTGGCTAGAAGTTACTGCGTTACTGTATATGGGTTAAAAAGAAGAGTTAAGTCTAAGCTATACTCTTTCTCCTTCCCTATTGCTATTATGACATTATTTTGGACATCAAGTGTGGATCAATAAATGCTTAGTTTGGATATATCAGCCTACCAATAAATGTTCTAATAAATTTGATGCCAGACTTCATGTGCTTACCTTCAACCACTCACTTAAATGTCAAATAGAAACTTGTGTTGTGATGAAGTCTAATGTAAAGTAATTGACTTCCTACTTTGTTTATCGTTTTTTCAGTTTGTTGATGATGACAACAAGTGCTACTTAGAGATTAACTACACTTTTGATATCCGAAAGGAATGGCAGTAGGAGTAAGGACTTGTCCTTGAGTGACATGTTCAATCCTAAATCATTGTTATTTGTGCTGAAATCTCTTTCAGTGTTTACCTGCTTATTATTCATTGTTTAATTATTTCTAATCCTGCCCGAGGCTGGTAATTTGAACAATGATGAGAGGATTTGGGAGATGAAATTGGTATTCATTTTGATAGATAGGTTTGTCAATAAAAATATGCTCCTTGTTTCTTCCCAGGGTACCAATGTAAGTAATAAATACATACATATGGTTTTGGATTCTAATTTTATCTCCACATCTTATGATATGATTCTTTAACAAGAATAAATCACTAGCTATTTTATGTTATATCAAAAATTATTAAGCATTTTTCAAATAAATCAATTTTTTTATCATTTTTTCTTTTGTGTGGAGAAAAGATAAAATTGTAAGGCAGGCCATCTTTTCGTCTTTTTTGGCAATTTCTTCCTGCACTCCTACATTTTTCAAAAATACTGACTCTTTACAGTTTTAGGTATTTCGGAATAGTGATTCCTTAAGTAAATGGCATTTCCGGAATTAAAAATTTGGAAGACAAAAAAAACATTTCAAAACACCTTGTTTTTAACACATTTTTTTTTGGGTTTAGAGAAATGTTCCGGAAATATTTAAAAAAAATAATCTGAAAGTTATTTTTTAAAGGGGCAAAATAGTCTTCTTTGAAAATGATGGGTGCAGGAAGAAGTAGCCGTCTTCTTTTTTTTCGTTTCTTTGGCAGTGTATCGTTTTTGTTTTTATTTATCAACCGAATTATTTTTTACAATAAAGACATCGCGTTTGAGAGACGATTATTTTATAAAGAAAATCGTGTTACAATAAATAACTTTTTATATTTTTTTTGCAAATAAAAATGTTATATATAATTATTAAACCTTTTTTTATTGTTTTTTAATTCTTTCCATGTGGCTCACAACTTCCTTTTCCTTCTAACCATTTCCCATTTGATCCCTCTTCAAGACATTTGGGCATTTTTCTCACTCCATCATTTTATCCTCGTGAAAATATTTTAGCTATTGTCTTGTTTGATATGCTTAAATTTTGGTCGTGTTTAGCTTAACTTTATGGATAAAAACTTGTGTTTGGAAAAATTCAGAAATCTAGAATAATTGCTGAGTTATTTTGCGGACATGGATTATTAAAGCGTCCAAATTAGTTTTCCAGAAGGATCCACCAACTTGAAAGTCATAGATTATCAATATGTCAGTGTGTATTATTATTATTATTAGACGTGATTTGACAGTAAAATGTACATTTACTTACTCAACAGTTAATTAGTTAGAGGATATGAAGACATTACTTAATTAAAACACACGACATTTTCCGTCCATCACTTAATTTGGACATACATCTGATATTTATATCACTTCTTTTATGTATAACAAAAAAAAAAATATGACTTAATGTAATAAGAAAAATGATAGTTTGACAAATTCTAATTGATAAGTTTAAAAATAAATATATATATATATATAATAAAGTATAAATTTATAATTAATAATATAAAAATATATTAAAATAATAATATTAAAAATTGTAATGTGATGATATAAAAAATTAAAATTTTCAAAATATCATTATATATGTAATAATCTGCCTATCGTTATGTAGGAGAAATAGTTTCATCCGTAAAAATAAACACATCAACACGCTGCTCAATAAATGTGAAAGAAAACAATAAAAAAGTCAAAGAGCATGACGTGAAACGAACCTAATTAAATTTTATATCATTGTTATTAACATATATTTAAATATAATTTCTCTTATAATTCGCAATCAATTTTTTATCGTGTTATTTAGTATAATCTTAAATATGATTTTAGTCTCTATAAAATTAATAAATTTTGATTTCAATTCCTATATTTTTTTAGTTTTTCATTCCTATAAAATTTTAAACTAAAATTTTATATTTTTATTAAATATGTGAATTTTAGTTTTATTTTTGCAAAATCTTTGTTTTATTCTTTTAAAAAAATTGTTTTGAATTGTTAACATTTATTTCAAGAGATATAAACAATATTTATTTTACAAATTTTTTTAAATAATACATTTCAATATTATATTGTGTATCCCTACATTCAAATATTTGTACATTTAATTTTTTAACACATAAAATAATTAATTAGCATATGTAATCCAATAAAATAAAGATGGTAATTTTCAATTTGTGAGGAATAAAAAAATTATTGAAACAAAAATTAAAAAGTTGCTCATTTTGATACAAGTCTTTGTTATATGTGTTTTTTTTAAATGTAAATCGGTAATTTTTCTTCACCTTTTTAATTGAAAATTCATAAGAAATATATTCAATTTGGCCTGGAATTACAAAAATGAAAGTTTAAACAATTTAAAACCCATTTGACATCAAATGAGGTAGAAAAAATAGATTGAAAAAAATATAAAAATTAATTAAGTATTTTGAAAAGCATAAACCATAAAATATTGATCTTATCATTATTGTTAGAATTTGATGATTTTTTTATCCTTTCTCAACCTTAATATTATTATTTAGTTGTCTTTTTCTTTTTTTTTTAATAATTTCATCATTTTGATATTCTTTTTGTTATTCACATTCACATATTATTGATATTTTGATGATTACGATTATTCTTGTAAAATGTCTCATTTTTTTGATATTTTTTATATAAAATTCATATTAGAAATTACTATGAATTTTAACATTTCATCTAGACAACACTCCAAAATTCACCAATCATATACATAAAACATATTATTAAAACAAAAATAAAATATTACAATATCATGGAAGAACTATACCAAACTCATGTAAATAAAATACAAAGCAAAACTCTCAGACCAAATGAAACATAGGAAATTGAAACTTCCTATAAAAGAAGTCCAATCTAATGACACAAGGCAAAAACATCATACCACTTAAAATCTAACTTTTTTTCAATATCATGTGAGGTGAACTTATTAATACAATAGTTACCTAAATGAAAGACATAAGAGACAATTTAAGTTAATCTGGTGATAAGTCTTCATACATTTTCTCCATCTTCCCCACAAAGTACAAGGAACAATATAAGTGAGATAAAAGTTTGGCAAAGCAAATAATAATCACACTCAATCCAATGAAGAAAGCTTAATAGCCAAGTTAGCTAACATGACTTCAACATATAAAGACGTTTGTATCCCCACAAAAGATGAGATTTTGTCAATGTACTTACCCTTGCTTCCTCTAAAAATGTCAACGCAAGTAGAAATATCAGGGTAACCTATAGCAACACCATTATTGTTAACTTTAACTCATCCAACTACTGAAAACGGCTAGATAACAAAATTAGGGAAAGTCCCATTTCGAGGTCTCATGTTGATATCAAACAACTTCAAACTCCACTAGCAATTTTTCTATCTTTTTTACTTGATCAACGACTCTTTGAAACAATCAAATGAATGACATTATTCAACAAATCAACATAAAAAAGAGTTGGATATCATTTTTGTGAACATTACCTATTTGTGGTCATGTTTACATACAAATAGAATATGTCAAGAGAGTTAATGGATACACGGTCAATCCACTTCAAGAGGCCTTTCCTAGTTCTAATCAATTTCTTCGAGTTCAAAGGTTATAAGTTATGATTAGAATTAGAAATTGAAAGCATGATCAAGGAACTTGTGTGTAGAAGGAATCATGGTTAAATTAAGGAGAGCTTGATCTTTGAGGGTTTGTTTATTTTTGTTGAGTTTGCTTCTTAATAGCAATACTTTTTACTTTTTCGTCATGTTTTTTTTTTGTTTTTTTTTTCAAGTCAACTACAAGATTTTTTTAGACAACTCCAAATTAAATCCTAAATTTCCTGTGGAAAAAAAAAGTCAATACATATATAAACAATTCGCTGTATTTTAAGCATTTAGTTTTAATCTGTGCATAAACAATTCGTGTATAAACTAATTTTATTTTATCAGTAATTTTTTTAAAATATTATGAAAGGTTGAAAGTGTGGGCAGAGGTAAGAATATAGATATTAAAAGTGATCTACTAGTGTAAAATGAAGAGAAAAAATAAAGTAACTGATTGATCAGTTGATAGGAAAGAAAGAAATAATAGATTGAAAATAAGTGTGACTTAGTCAAACTAAAGTGTTGATTTTAATAAAATATAAAGAATAAGAAAGAGAGATAAATAGATTAATTAAATAAATAAATAAGAATAATTAATTACTTGAATAGTTTCTATCTTTTTCTTTTCTTTTGTAATTTGTTTTTTTATTAAATACACTCACTATTTTTCCTTTTCACATGTTTCCCATTCACCAAATAAAAATATGACAATAAAAAGAAAATAGACGAAGCAGAAGCATGTTAAAGAATATTCATCGTCCACGTGATACACGAGATCTAACTTTTCTACTTATTTAACTTCTCATTTTTGCTATATTTTATTTTATTGCGTAATATACATATATTATAATGGTTCAACCTGTTAAAAAAATGTATACAAGCAATACATGTATGATAACAATCATTAACTACGGTAAACAAAGGTTGTTCCGAGGTGGTATTGTTTTTACCTGCGAAAGGCTTGGTTGTCTGGTGTTCGCCGTAGAGTATATATATATATATATATTGTATCTGTCCACAATCTTATTTTTTTTATTTAAAATTTTAATTTTTTAATGAAATGACGAGGTTTTTTTTTTATATATTATTAATTACAGATTTTATATTAGAGGTGTGAATGTATAATGTATGATTGGTGTATATATATAGACATTGGTGTTTGTGGTTATCTGTGTGAGAGAGAGTGTGTGTGTGGAGGAGGAATTGAGGAACAGAGATGGAGGGAGAGCTTAAGAATTTGATGATGGTATGGAGCATAGCTGCAGCAACAATGTGTTACTGCAACAGAATTGGGAAACTTATCCCAAAAGGTGTATCCAGACTTATAGCCATTATCCCTGCCATAGTGCTCCTTCTTCTCCTCCCTCTCAGACTCATCTCCATTCACTTTGGAGGACCCTCTTCTTTCTTCCTTGGTTGGCTTTCAACCTTCAAGCTCCTTCTTTTTGCCTTTGGCAAGGGCCCCTTGTCCCCCAACCCTCCCCTCTCTCTCCCTCACTTCGTCTCCATCGGATGCCTCCCCGTCAAATTCCAACAATCCACCACCCCTTCAAAAACCCAAAGCTCCAAATCCCTCTTCAATTACGCTTCAACATCAATCATCGTCATATTCGCCCTCTTCATTCCCTTCTACGGCATAAAACAATATCTTCACCCCAAATTCCTTCTCTTCTTGTACGGCCTCCACATGTACATAGGCTTGGAGTTCATTCTCAGCACCATCTCCACCACCACTCGGAAACTCCTCGGCGTTCACCTGGAACCGCAGTTCGACAAGCCCTACCTCTGCACTTCGCTGCAAGACTTCTGGGGGAAGCGCTGGAACATCATGGTCAACCGTGTCCTGCACCCTACCGTATACGATCCCGTCGTCACTCTCGCCCGTCCTCTCATCGGCCGAAAGTGGGCCCCACTCCCCGCCATCCTCGCTACTTTCGCCGTGTCCGGTCTGATGCACGAGCTTGTCTTTTACTACATCAAGCGAGAGACGCGCACATGGGAGGCTTGGGAGCCCTCGTGGGACGCCACGTGTTTCTTTCTCATCCATGGACTGTGCGTGGCTGCGGAGGTTGCACTGAAAAAGGGTCTGAAAGGGAAGAAATGGCAGTTCCCGAGGGTGGCGTCGTGGCTGCTATCGTTGGTTTTTGTGCTTTACACAGCCGTTCTGCTGTTTCTACCTGCGCTGGTGCGATGCCATGTTTACGAGAAAGCAACCAGAGAGTTGACCGCGTTGACCCAGTTTGTGTACGGCGTTTCCAGGCTCTCCCGTTTCGCTAACGTCACCACCGAGACGTAAAAGCAACTATACCACGAAAGTTCATTCTTAGAAATAAATTAAATAAGGATCGTAATATATTCATTAATACCACAAATTTTACAGTTCATGTTTACCTAGATAAAACGACAAATATCTCTCTCGTTCTTTTTAGATTCTCGCATCGTTACGTAAGCACCTCCTATTAGTTTTAATTTTAATTGTTTATTCAAATTTTTAGCTAGAACTAATATTTGAATTACTACTGTTCAAACAACGATAAAAGACACTAGTTTTGAATAGAATGTTGAAATAGGTTGAGTGAGGAGATGAAAATCAAAATCCGCTGCACAGTGGCTGCGGTGTTTGATTCATTCAACTCATAGGTAGGTGTCTTTCTACCCATATGTGCCAACGTATACCTAATACATGAAAAGTATAACAATTTTTCAAAATTAAAATTATTATACTATTTATTTATTTTGGTTGAAAACAATGCGATACAATAACAACATTTTAATTTTTTTACTGTATTAGGATATGAATTAAAAATAAGCGTACAAAAATCCACTGTTTTTAAAACATCTGGAATCAATTTCTCCATCTAAAAATGTATATTTATTATACTACATCATCACTAAATCATTTACACTCAGTTTTGTCTCGATATGGAATATTTTTTAATAAATTTCAAACAATTCAAAATTTTATACATTTTAATATAACCTTGATTATTATATATAATAAAAATTATTTTGATGAACAAAATAATAATTTTCATTCTTAAAATTGGGAATCTCTCATTAATTAATAGGAGACCATGGTCAATGAATCTTGATAATTAATCAGTATATTTAATTATGAACATTCCAATGTCTTGGAATTTTATTTCTCTTAAAAGACTATGAAGTTTAGCCTAGAAAGTTCAAGATAATATTTTAATGTAGCTTGAAAATGTGACAAACATTAATTATTCATTTTCTCTTTATGAAGAAGTCTTGTTCTCATTCTCTATATAAAAAAAACTTGTGAGGAATAAATATAAGCAAGGAGAGAAACATAAAAAAAAATGAGAAAAAGATATTCACTATAATGAAATTAGAAATCCTAGGAAGAAACAAACATGAGTTTTTATCTTTCAAGTTAATAAAGTTTTTCCCAGTTAAAAATTCTCAGTTATATTTTCTTTTGTCTATCTCTGCAAGTGCTCATTTGGTATTTACACGAGTAAGAATTAATTATGATTTTTTCAACCTTCTGAAACTAGTTCAATAAGAGATTATTTCAAATAATGATTTATTACATGATAAATATGATGTCATATAATATTTTAAATTTATATTTTAAATTTTCAGTTGTAACTATTTTATCGTTCATAACTACTATGAGTCATGAGTTCTAACTGTTATAACTACTCTATAAATTATAAAATACTCTTAAATTTATAATTTTATCCTAAAAAATATACTTTTTTATAATTTTGAATAAATATCTTAGTTGGTCTTCGAAAAATGAGTCTGTAGTAATAAAACTTTAATGTAAAGTAGTCCTTGAAAAATTGAAGTTATTATCACACAAAATATATAATAAAAAATTTAAACACCCTCGTTCTAGCATTCCAATCCTTTCCACCCATTTCTTTAACAATTTTAAAAATAAAAGAAAAACTCATTTGATGTATTTATTTTTAACCTTTTTACTTTTAAAATAAAAAATAAAATAAAATGTCAATTTGTTCTCAATTGAATTTACCTTTTTTGTTGTTTTTCATAAAATTCTTAATAACTACATTTACAACTCGACGATAAAAAACGAGTCCACACCATGTTGATAAAATTCATTCATTCCAGTATTATGGATAAAGGAAAGAATATTAAAACTCAATGAGATGAAGATCAACATCACATAAAAAAAAAAAAAAAAATCTTACTGGCAGGGGACAACAAATTAGGTATATTCCCACATTTTTTTACCATCGTTTCACTAAACAAAAAAATCAGTATTATCTACGAATTTTTACTCACGGATCTGAATCCGTAGGTAAATTCATCATTACTTACGAACAACATTACCTACGGACATTACCCGCAGATTCTGAATCCATAGGTAAATTCAGCATTACCTACCAACTATTACCCACGGATCTTATTATCTATGGATATCTATTACCTACCAACTATTACCACAAATCTCTATTACCTACGAACTATCACCTACGGATCTCTATTACCTATCAACTATTATCATAATAATTATATACATAATATTAAATATATTAATATCATATGAAGAATTATAAAATCATAATCAATATTCATAAATAATAATAACCATAACTAATTTTTGAATATTATTAATATTATAAAATTAATATAATTACTATTATATTAATAATATTTAATAATATTTAATAATATTAATAATATTAATAATATTAATAATATTAATAATATTTAATAATATAAATAACATTTAATAATATTAATAATATTTAATAATAATAATATAATAATATTTAATAATTATAAGAATATTTAACAATATTATAATATTAATAATATTAATAATATTAAATATATGAAGAATGTTATTAATTTTTATTTTATTAGTTATATTAATATTGATAATCATAATCATAAATATAATAATAATCATAATATGACAACAAAACTTGACTGGTATAATGGTTATAATAATTGTCAATAATAATTGATAATAAAAAAAATATTCAAATAATAATTAAAATTTTACAATTAAAGTATATTAACATTACTTACGGATTGGAGTCTGTGGGCATTACTTACGATTTTGCCTGTTACCTACGGATTTCTTCTGTAGATAAATGCGATTTTTCTTGTAGTGTTTTGTTTTTATGACATTGTGCTTAAATTTTGTAACATTTTTATTAAGGGAATGTTAATAGAAATAAAATTAAAAATAAATAATAACAAATAAAGTTATTTCAATTTTCACTTATTCTCTTTCTCTTTTACCTATCCAAATAATCTCATTTTTTAACTTGTTTATTTTCATTTCTTTCATTTTTAAAGTTCTTAATATGAAGGATTAACATTAACAGTTTATCATGAAATATTAAATTGGATACATTAAGAGTTGACTAATTTATCTTTCTAAGATCATGTTAATTCCTATTCTCTAGTTCATAGACATCGATATTCTTTATCTTATCGTAATTTCCGTCTTTCCTATATTTTAATAAAGTACACTTATCTTATTATCTTTTTTTAAAACATTATATTAACTAAAACTTAAATAAAAAGTTTAAAAATGAAAAATTAAAGTTTAAAAATATAAACATATTTTTTAAAAAATACAAAACTGAATTGTTAAATTGTTATATTTTAGAAGCATCATACACATTGTCGTTAAATTATAAATGATCTTATCAAAATGTAAAATGTTATATATTATCATATAAAACTAAATTGATATTATAAAATGTATAATTAAATCTACATATTTTTAATAGAAGCATAAATATAAATAAATTAAGTACTATGATTTTTTTTTATTAATAGCATAAAAATATCTCTTATAAAATAAAAGTGTGATTTTTTTTTATCTAACAAGGATTTTCCCAGTTTATCAGCTTCGATGTTTTCAATATTCTGATTTTGTAAAAGGTAAGAATCGAACACTGATTCGTCACAACATATGAATATTATTTAAGAAAAGTTTAAGAGATATTAAATTCAATGATAAAATATTCAAGTTTTAATGAAAAAGGTTTTTATTTTTATATTTTAAAAGTTTTAGTTTAGTTTTCGTACGTAATGCTAATGTGTCATTCTGTTAGAAATATAAAGAAATGTTTATTTTAAAAGTAGAAGAGGTGTGAATGTGATTGCAGAAAAGGTAAGTGGAATATAGAAGATAGTTGTACATATAAATGGTTTTTAAACATGCATACAAAAAAAAATAAGAGCATAAGTCAAATAATTATTGTCTGTGGATTTCGGTTGTTTGCATAAGGGTTGTTTGCCTCTAGGAGTGGTACTGTTGTTGTCGACGACGAAAGTCACAACACCACCCCATTTGGATCCATGTATTGTTGAAGGTGAGGGTGGAAGGAAAGAGAAAGGGGAGTGAATTTCGGTTCTCCCCAAAGATGAAGAGAAAGTTGAGTTGAGGAGAGCGAGTGCCATGTCATTCATAGTAAGTTACTTAAGTGCCCTTACTTTTGTGCTGAACAGTGCCCCTGCATGCATGCCACATGAAAGCATCAGATTCCTGACTTGGCTCAGGAATCGTTTGACCATGTGAAAGAGTGTGAAAGGTGAGTGAATGCAGTGGATGAGGTAGGTGGGTGTGGAATGAAGCTGGCTATATAAAACGAAGCATGAAGGTGCTTCCTCCATTCACAGAAAAGCAAAGAAAGCGAAGCCATTAGAGTGTGTAGTGTAGTGTGGTTGGAGAG
>Ga0123342_1006493_pt1 | contig 16176 bp, 15 predicted proteins | sample Turbeawhitnodule_FD_89960 | JGI IMG/M metagenome (GOLD analysis project Ga0123342, IMG submission 89960) | Root nodule microbial communities of legume samples collected from Mexico - Turtle bean Mexico white nodule | ecosystem: Host-associated > Plants > Roots > Nodule | place: Mexico: Nepantla... | reverse complement strand
CCTCCCTCCTTCACGTCCTAGACGCTCACCTTCACGTCCTAGACGCTCACCTTGGTCTTGGTCTTGGTCTAGACGCTCTCCTTGGCTTGCTTGGGTAGGTGTGCTTGGCCCTCCTCCATCATCTGTCTCCTTCAGCTTCTGCATCTTAGACAAGGTAAGGTTGGATGCGACGAGATATCCCCAAGGCACATTGACGCGTGCTTCAGCAGAGGGTCCTTCTCCATGTTCTCCAGCCTCTCCTGATCCTGGAAGGATTGCAGGGCCCGCTGAAGGAAGGTAGACAGGTCAACAAGAGGTGCACCGTGATCACCCTCTGAAGCATTCTCCCCCTACCCTCTTGTACCACAAAGTCACGAGGGGAAGAGGCACTGGAAGGGTGCTCCCTATAGGAAGGGGCACGATCATCCGAGCCTGAAGGCGAGGGAATCACGGCATCAACTTTCCGCTTCCTCTTGAAGACGAGGCCTGAGCAGGTGTCCTCGTCTTTAGAAGTAGCGACCTCAGCTACCCCCTTCTGCCTTTGGTCTACGGGGGCTGGGGCAGAAGGGCCTGGATCAGAGGTGGTAGGGGCAGAGGGGTCAAGAGCAACCTTGAGTTGAAGAGCCACAACAACTAACTGCCTCCTCTTCTCAACATTAAGCACCATGCCTACATATGAAGACAAAAACACATAAGAATCTAAACTAGTAACGCACACAAGTAAAGAGACGCTCAAACAAAGACAGGGGAAATGGGGATACCAATATAGCCCTTAATGGATTTGGGGCTGTACTCGAGCTTGATCAACTCAACGGTGCTAAACACCCCTCCCAGGCTGGAGAAGAACTCGCACACTTCTTAGTCACGCGGGGTCAGGTCTTCGAGGAACCTAGGTTTCTTGAGCCCAGGTTCTTTCACCCAGTAGAGAGGATCCCGTCCAACAGGGTGGGGTTGAATTTGCTGCAACGAATTTTGAAGAACTTCCCTTTGAAGCCCTTGTATGATTGCTGGAAGAAGGACAATAGTACTCTTCCAGCGACCTCGTTGAAGCTCATCCACAACTTCTTCCCTGGACTCTTAGCCTCGAAGAAGTACAGAAAGACATCCACCGATGACATATAGCCAGAGTGGTCGCATAGAATAGAGAAGGCCCTGACGAATGCCCAGTTGTTGGGATGTAGCTGGGCAGGGGCCATGTTGACCTCGGTAAGAAGTGCGCGTTCAAAGCCCGTGAATGGTAGGCGAAGCTTGAGACTATTGAAGATGGTGGAGTATATGAAGAAGAAGGGACCTTTTGGGTCGGCGATTCATCAATGGACACAAGTTTGCTTTTCCTACAAGGCAGGACTTTCACGAACCTGTCATGCTCCTTCCTGAAAATACGAGTTTTATGACTGGTCTCACTCTCCTTATACGCTGCTATATCCTCAATGGAGGTGATTTTGGAGGTTTCAGCTAGAAGGCTGTCAGGAGCCCAGTGGTATAGAGATTTGTAGTCGATGGAAGGAGTTGGGTTTTGAGTAGGTTTTGTTGGAGCCATCTGTAGAAGAAAAGCTAAAGAAGGGGAAGGAAAAAGGAAGAAAAGGGCAGAGTTTAGAGAAAAAAGTTAGTGCGCTTCAGAAACATTAAAAAAAACCAGAGAGATGCGAAAACGAAGAACAAAAACCATAGAGTGCAGAAAACATAAACAGTCCTAAAACAGTTAAAGCATGTTATGAGCATTGGAATAGTAAGACTAAGGCGATTATGAGATAAAAGGCATACCTTGGAGTAATTGCGAGTTGAAGAGTTGGAGTAAGCGAGGAGAGAAGGCCGAGTATTCTGAGAAATGAGGGTTCGAAGAAATGAGAAGTCTAAGAGAAGTAATGAAACAGTGAAAAGAGCGTAAAATTTGAGGGGTTTAAGGTATCAGAGAAGTGCAAGCAGCAACGAGCCTCGACCGTTGATCTTGCCACGTGTACGCTGGTGAAAAAGTATGGTGAGACGTCACGTCAATGCGTTGTGCACATCCTGTCACTCGTTCGCCACGTAGGTCGCCCATGGCGACCACTTAGCCTCTTCGCTAAAACAAGTTACAGCTCGAGCTTAAGGGGCTTGTGTACTGGCCATACCTCGGACATCAGCGTCATACATCAACGTCAGACATTGACATCGGACATCGGTGGTCTGATCGCATTAATAATGAGTGTTCACCCAGACGTAAGAGGGACCTAAGTCACGGGAGGGTTCATGCATGTGGTGTGTATAATACGTTCAGGTCTAGCACAAGTAAGTACCCCTTGGGGGCGCTAAGGCTCGTAAGGGTTAGGGTTTCCAAGGAGAGACCACATGCATGGCACGTGAATACTTAGGGCACCCATATAACAGATGGTCCAGCAGCGCTGGTGCATGAGTTGGTACCCTGGTGGCCATACTGTTAAGATTATGCACTCCAGAAGAGGCAAGTCCTGTGCAGCAGCTGCGCTAAGCTTGTGTAAGGCGTCACAGGATGCCTCACCAGTAACCCTAATTCCACTTAAGGAAAGATCCTCGTGGGATAGAGAGTTGACCTAGACACAACCTATATAAAGGATGGTAAGAACCCTAGAAAGGTACGTCGTTTCTAAGACTGAAACTGCTTTTACATACTTTACTGTTTCTTAGCCCAGTACTGACTTGATCGTCGGAGTGCAATCAACAGGTAGGCCCCCCTCTATTTCAACGGAGCCACTCTCGACCACCCAAGGAGAGAGTAGAAACCACCAGGAAATAGGAGGAGCCACCATCTGCCTTTGAAGTCAACGACGGCTGAGTCAATCGATGAGAACAGTGATAATAAACTAGGTTTTCAAAAGCAAAAATCAAAATCAAAATTTTAAGTTTTAAGTTTTAAGTGTTTTTTACATGCTAGCTTGAGTGAAAGTTTGATCGCTTGAGCGAGATTGAACTTGAGAGCACCCAAAATTTCATCCCAGGCCTTGCCTGAGTGAGTTTCCTTCTCGCTTGGGCAAAAATGGACGAGAGCACCCCATCTTCTTTCCATTTTATTCTCGCTTGAGCGAGAATTATCTCGCTTAAGTGAGATTTGTAGAAAAATATGCATAATGTTTCCTAATTTCATCATTCAGAGTCAATAAAAAACAATTTCAATAACTCATTCACTTCAAGAGTAACTTGCACTATATCAACTATACAAATGAACCAATTTTTCATATTCAAACAAACATCTACCATAAATCATCCATATTAAAATCAACATATTCACATTTTATTTCAAACATTACCCTACATTACTCATAAACAATCAATCCTGCAATAAAATTTGGAATTGGTGAGCACGTCACCCCCACATCCAGATCTTCTAACCTAGGATTCTACTTGAAATTAAAACTAACTTCCCTTAACTGAGTTAGAACATGCGCTCACTAAAAGTTCCAAACCTACCAAAAGCTCAAGGGTAGGCCCCATAAAGTCCTGATAAAGAATCTAACTGTATCACTAGGACCCTGAGCTAACAACGATTAACCCTGAAGCTAAAAGAGTCACATGCATAGCCTGGAAAAAACAAATCTAACAAGTTCAAAATGTGACTCAAAGAGAATAGCAAAAATAAACTTATTTTATCAAAGATTTCGATTAAGCAATATTGTAGTTTCACTACCACAAGTCTAATAGCGAATTTTGATTGTCAAACAAACTGAGCGATAAGGTCAGAATCTTATAGAGAAGGAAGAGAAAAGAAAAAGAGAAGTTTTAGAGAGATGATGTTCTTTTTTTTTAAATGAAAATTGAATAACTGAATTTTCTATTTAGAACTCTTTTTGTTTTAATAATGAAATATTGAGGTGTCATTTAAAATATACCACTCCTACCCCAAGACTATTTTTCTCGGTCCTTACAATATTAGTTTTGAATTGTATAATAATTGAAAAAGAAAAAGAGTAACTTTTTAAAAAAATTCATTTTTAAAAATTGCTCTACAAATAAAATAATTTTGTGATGTATTAAAAATAAATTATATTACAATCATTAAAAACTATAATTAGTAATAACATAGGTCATATAAAGAAAATAAACTATAAACACTTAAGTAAATTATTTTTTTAATAAAATATAATAATAATATAAGTAACATATTAAATGAAAACTAAATAAGAATAATACATGTAACTATCTTATTTATGAAAAATCATAAATACTAGGACTGAGAAAAATAGTCTTCGAGTAGAAATGGTACAATTAAAATGACACCTGAATATTTTATTATTAAAGTGAAAAGACTGTATAAATAGAAATTTAGTTATTCAGATTTGATTTTAAAAAGAATCACCATCTCTCTAAAAACTCCTTTTTCCTTTCCTCTACCTTCTCTCTAAGATTCTGACCACCTCGCTCATCAGTTTGACGATCGGAGTCCGCCATCAGATTCCTAACAGTGAATACTACAAGACTGCCCGATCAAAATCTTTAATAGAGTAAGTTCATTTTTTCTCTTCTTTATGAGTCAAATTTTGAACTTGTTAGATTTGTCTTTGGACAGGCTTTGCATGTGACTCTTTTAGCTTCAACGTTAATCTCTGTTAGCTCAGGATCCTAGTGGTATAGTTAGATTTTTTACCAGGACTCTGTGGTGCAGGTTAGGCTACCCTTGAGCTTTTGGTAGTTTGAAGCTCTTAGGGAGCATCTGCTCAAGTTTAGGTAAGGGAAACTAGTATAAATTTTCAATAGAACCCTATGTTAGAAGATTTGGATGTGGGGTGACGTGCTCACCAGTTCAAGTTTTGGTTTGCAAGATTTATTGTTTATGAGTAATGTGGTACTATTTGAAATAAAATATGAAAAATATTGATTTTGATATAGATGATTTATGGTAGAGGATTTTGTTTGAATATTAAAAATTTAGTTGGTTTGTATAGTGGATTAGTGCAAGTTACTTTTGAAATGAATGAGTTGTTGAAATTGTTTTGTTTGACTCTGAATGGCGAAATTTGACAAAATTATGCAGATTTTTCTGCATATCTGGCTTAGGCGAGAAATTCTCGCTAAAATGGAAAGAAAGAGGTGCTCTTGGCTTGATTCTCACTCAAGCGAGTAAATTCTCGCTCAAGCGAGACTTGGGATGAAATTCTGGGTGCTCTCGGCTTGATTCTCGCTCAAGCTAGAATCCCTGAAAAAAAAACTTAAAATTTTTATTTTTGCTTTTGAAAGCCTAATGTATTATTGTTTATTGTTTTTAGATGAAAATTTAAAATCTTATCTAAAGATATAATTAAAGGAACTTAGTTTTGTGTTTTAGTGAATTTTGAGATATATTTTGATTGCTTTGAAAAGTCTAAAATATGATGTGATTGAATAGTGCATAGATGTATTACATGAGATATGGAATGATGTGAAAGTGTAATCAAGGCATAATATTTTCATGAAAGGAAATACTGTGTCGAGATTGTTTTTAGGGTGTATTGATCTATGAGTATCATGTGAATGAGACGATCCTAACTCTACTGATATAATAAAATCACATAGATGAAGTTATTCAGTTGGTGAGAGTAGAAGGAGGTCCATTTTGTCTGAGTCTGAGACTTGAAAGAACTGATCTGAGCAGATGAAATGGATTTACCCTGTCATATGAGATGATGAGACATTGAGATGAGTATGCGCATGGCTGTGTGGATTTCATAGCGAGTAGTATGACAAGTGCAGGTCTCTAGATGCTAAGTTCAATACACGAGTCTTCCAGAAGTAGAGTCAAGTGTCTACGTATTATGAGTCAGTAGAAGTCTGACATGAGAAATATGAGTTGTGAATTTCTTGGATAAACACTTGATGGTTATGTGAAATGTTGAGAAATGGTACGAGACTTGATGAATTTTGTGTATTAATTTGAAATTGAAATTATGTAGATTTTTTATAACTAGCTTACCCTTTTACTTTGTTTTGTGGTTGTTTTCTTTAATATGTGATAATCGTGTATTTACACGGGAGCAGAAGATATTACAGGTGATAGAGTTACTCAGTGAGAAGCTGGATGATGAAAATGTTTTTTTCTTTTTAAAAAAATTTGTTTTAATTTTATGTAAACACTTAAAGTCTTATAAAGAGAGAGATATTTTGAAATATATTTTAAGGAAGTAAAAATATATTGAAATATTTTTAAGCTATTTTTAACGCATTTACCAATATAATTAATAATAACATGGTTATTTAAATGTATTTTTGAAATGAAACATCACTCGTAATTAACCTTTTTGTTTATGCAGTTTAGTTTATGATGCTATTTCTTCATATGTAAGTTAAGGGATGGATTATGCATATTTTTGAAAATAAAAGTTGATTATGGAAAAGATTGGGATATAGGAGGGTCTAGTAAGTAGAAGGAATGAAGTTTATTGAAAGATAACAAAGGGATATGAAAATAATATTTATGTGCTTTCACGTCTAATTCTGAACTTCTTAAGGGTTCTAACACTTTTCTAACAAGAAATCAATGCTTTTCATATATGCGATGTTAAAGTTTGTATAAAACAGGGAAGTGAAGATATGCAAATAATAATGGTTACAAAATGGAGTCAGAATAAGCCACAGTTCATTATGGTTTTTGTGCCAAGATAGCTGTCAATGTTTCCAAAACAGCTAGTTACGAATCCTGAATAATAAATGTAAATTAACATAGATATACGTGCATATTTGCTATCTGGCTATGCTACAGTATACTAGAATATTGCATCCACTGAAAACTAGTATGCTGGATAACAACATTATATAGTGGAGCACACAAAAAACAAATAATGCTGTCACTAAAAAATCTCTTCATTAAAATAACCATGCATAAACAATTGGTAATACAAACTTTTAAACGATTCACAGAAAAAGAGCTTCTTCATCTTCACTCATAAACCAAGAAGAAGACAAATAGATATTTTATGTTATCCATATACAACTGGAATCGTGATTTAAGTATGATCACAATTTGCACTGCATTATTCATTCACGCAAGGCAGGGGTAAAAAGGTGGAAGATAAATACTATGTCTACAACTAGAAGGTGGTGGTGATGGAGCGAGTCACAGCATAGTTGAAGGCATTGTTATTAGTCAGGGAAAACTGGCTACATATCTCAATGTTGTAGTAACACCCAATGGAATGGCTTTTACTAACAACTGCTATACTTGGTGGGAGGAAGCACCATCTCCAAGGCAATTAATAAAGGGTGCTTAGGCTCACACTTTCAAGTTTCACACTTAATTAGAAGAGCTCAACCAATTGAAGACCCTTTTGTTGTTTTGTTTTGTTTAGTTTTTCTTTTTCTTTTTCTTTTCTCTCTTACTGGCGAATGAGTTACTACTACGTAAGGGAGTTGAGGATAAGGTTGCAGATCCTTGAGGTACCTTCAAGCCAATCGTGCATCACCACCTCTCCCAATCAGGATGCAGCCTTTCAGAACTTTACAAAGATATTGAAAAAACAAAACCCATTTAAGTTCCTGTTTCTGCATACATACATAAATACATTACATAGCTGATAACATACATAGCGTGCACTGCTTCTGCAACAACTGAGTGATAAATTAGGCAGGCAGCACCTCAGGGTGCGTTTAATTCTTTTCACCTCTTCTTAATAGTGCTGTGCTGCTATTGATATGATGGGACTTTATCTTTGGGTTTTGATCGATGCCGCTATCCTCATGTCCTTCATCTGTGCTCTTTTGGACTTTTGCAATTAACCAGGGGAGAGAGATATCAACTCAGACTCACTTCAAGACCCATCATTTTCTTTCTGCCTTCTTTAATATCCATATGAGGTTTTTCACTTATGGGCCAAAACTATAATAATACAACCCTTTTTTCGTGTTTGTGTGTGAGGTGTTGTTGTACACATTTGCTGCTTTCTTGTCTTTTTCTGCCCCTTTGTCTTTTTTCAGGTCCCATTCTGTGAGTGAGTCTGCCCTCTTGAAACCTGTGATTTCCCTTGGAGCCATTAGGGTCCGGGGAAGAATTTTCAAGCCTTTCTTCCTTTTTCATGTGTGGTTTTTAAAAGGGTGTATCAGGTTCCCGTTTGAGAAATTTTTTCAAAAGCCTTTCCTTTTTGGAGGTTATTGAAACAAGGACAACGTAGATTCTTGACAGTATTCTCTTCTCTTACACCTTTCTGCTTTTTAATTCCCAATGAAAGGGAAAAAAATATATATTTTATCTTATTGGTGGGTAACCATGATCACATTTGGGTGAAAAAAAAGTTTCTACACATCTGTGTCTATATATACTGAAATAGATAACTGTGTTATCTATCACAGTATCACTCCCTCTTACCTCAATACACTTCCCTTGTTTTGTTTCCTCACAAGCACCCTTATCTGTATTTGCAGGCAGCAGAAGAGATTGCAGAACTAATAGAAAGCAATGGCAGATTGGAGTGGTTTTCTGAACAAAAGCAGCGGTTTTGGTGGGGGATCAATGAGGAATGAAGATTTTGACGAAGAAGATGTGTGGGGGGGTGTGACCATGGAGAGGGAGAGGGACTATATGTGCCCAGAAAGGGGGGTATCTAAGGAGTCCTCCGATTCTTCTTCTGCATGGTGCATGCCAACCTCTCCAAGAAAGATCCCAAGGACTAATAATGTCACACTACACTCCTTGGAATCTGATTCAAATGTGGTTCAAAGATCCTCAGCACCTATGGACATTCCTGATTGGTCTAAAATTTATGGGAAAAAGGGTGTTGAGGAGGAGGGTGTAAACAAGAAGTTTGATTTTGGTTATGGGGATCATCATCACTATCTTGATGATTATGGCGACAATGATGATGATGATGAGCAGGATGATATGATTCCTCCTCATCAATGGATTTCTAGGAAACTTGCAAGGAGCCAGATTTCCTCTTTCTCTGTGTGTGAAGGGATAGGGAGAACACTGAAAGGGAGAGATCTTAGCAAAGTGAGAAATGCTATTTTGACCAAAACAGGTTTCATAGAATAGTTGGTGGATTCAGCACTATGAATCATGGTCATGTCATCATCAGCTTCATGTTTGGCATGACCACAACCAAGTCATCAGCATTGTCTTACTAGGATCCCATGCAATCTTCTTTTATGTGTTTGATTATTGGCACTCATGTATGGTATGTGAGGTCCTGCTGCTGTGGAACTCACTCGTGATAGAGCCTGTACGTGAAAGCCAGAGGTGTCCTTTTTGTTTTGTTTTGTTTTGTTTTATTTTATTTTATTTTGTTTTCTTGTTCTAAATTTTCTGGGAAAAGGAAGTTTTAGGGAAAGGAAAAAGGAGGAGTGGCAGCCTCTGAAATTTTGTCTGAATCTGTATTGGACTGAGGCCAGTGGAGTACACTCTCTGTTGTTACTGAGTTTAATACTCTTCAAGTTTTCACTTCTGCTTGGTTCATCATTAGTTAACTATTAATGATTTAGACTAATATTTTCTCTTCTCCTCATTCTTGCATGATCTCTATTACTATTTTGTTTATACTCTATCATTGTCATCTTCATTCAGCTACAATCCCCACATCTCTGTACTTATTGTAAAACCATGGTTTGCATATTCAACTCATCATTGCTTTGGAACCTAATTTAAGCCTTCAGTACAAGTAAACCAAAACCACCCACCACAACAACATTTTTTTTTAATTGTTACATAAAGTTTACTTTTTCTATTTCTTTAAAACAAAGTTTAATCACCTATTTTGTTTCTAAGATTTGAAATTATTTTTTTTCAAACTTTCAAAAATTATTTCTTTTAAAATAAAAAAATGTACATTTTTTTTCCAAATATTGAACTTAAAAGATAAAAGTATTTTTTTAGTATTGTTTTTAGGTCAGTTCTTCAATAAATTTCACAGGTTAAACTCAAATGTTTTTATAAATTGAAAATATTTTTTGAAAATTTTAAAAGGTAATTATAATTTTTCATATTTCAATTTTTAGAAATTAAAAATATAACTAAACATTTTTTTTTTAAATGGCGAACATGACATCGTTTCCATCAGAGATGCAGGGACCACCATTAATATATATGTTGCAAGTTATGAAAGGTGAGAATGATGGTTGCAAGGAGTGTTTGAACCACTAAAAGATAAAGTTGCATTCTTCTTTTTTCTTTCGAAATCTTTCTGATAGAATATTAAGTGTATTTGGATAAACTTAAAAAGTGACTTTGTAGTCTTTTTTTATGTTAGGTAAGAAATTGAAAGCTTTATTGTTTATTTAAATATCTTGTTACCTGAAAAATGCTTTTAAAAAATGCTAAAAAAACTCAAAATAAACCAGTCGAAAGTGTTCTTGGAGATCTTGGTGACTTGTGCCTTCAATGATAAATTGGGAAAGAAAATTTTCATTCATTTATAGTTTGTAATATTCTATGCAAAATAATTCAATCATCCATAATTCCAAGTTGAAAAAAAAAATATTAACACAATTTTGTTTTATTATGACTATTACTTGACATATCCATGAGTTACGAAAATAAAATTTACTGACAATGTTATTAAAATAAGATATATATAAAGGAGACTCATTAAAATCGTTTTTGTTTTTTTCATGAATTTATTCCAATTTTACCCTTATTTACTATATCTCATTTTATTAGTACAATGAAATATTTTGTTATTTTTATATATGAATTACTTAAAAAATAAAATTATTTTTTAATTTAATATTAATGTACCGTTTTTATACGCAAACTGACTCCCTCACTCTTTTCTTAATTCCTCATTTTAAGGCAAAAATAAGAGGAAAGAGAGAGCATACTCTCATACTTTTTCATACCAAATCTCACATATCAAATAAAATAATCTTCATTTCCAATCACTATCTTCACTCCAAAACCATTATTCTTTTGTATCTACCATCAAGTCAATCCTAACTTTAACGTGAACATTATCACACCCTTCGATTCCAAAACTATCAATGGAAGAAGAGAAAAAACTTGAAGAAGAAGAAGAGAGACTCAATCTGGAGAAGAAGAAAAAAAAAGGTTGTTTAATCAATTCATCATTTTTCTTTTACATGTTATTTTTTGTTTTTCATTTTTGACTCATTCAAAATTACTTCTATATATATGTTAAATTTCTATCATCGTGAAAGTTGAGTAAAAGAGGAAAATGCAGATACACAGGCGCAGTTGCACTTGTGTTTCCACTAGTTAAGATAAGACGAATACGCATCACAACCCTTTTTTAGTTTTTATAATAAAATAGGAAAATGTTTTTGTTAAAGGCAACTCTTTTACTCAGGTTGGGTCGTCACTGGCTCGTTTTCTCTTTCTGTTATTTTTTGTTTTAGACACTGCTTTTTCTATATATGCACGTACTTATTTACTATTTTACACACTGAATGCAATTTAATTTCTCACAGTTATTTTCCCTTGTACGTTTTCTCCTCTCTTTATTATGATCTTATGATCTTTTTCTGTTAATAGGGTTCACTGCTCCTTTTGTCTCACACACTCAGAGTGTTTCTATTAGCTTGATTCTTGCACTCATGAACTCTATTATGGTATCAAAGCTCTTCATCCGATAAAGAGCTCTACTACGTCCCTTTGATATCTTCTTCTTGTGTTCCTTTTCTTTATCTATTTTTCATTTTTCTTTCTTTCTTCGTGCATCTTGATCATTTCTGGGTCGTTTTGTTTTTCTTTTTGCAGATAATGGCTAACAATAATGCTACTTCGTCCACGCAATCAGAACAACTTGTAAGTAGCTACTTGTATCTGCACCCTAGTGAGAATCTCATCGCATCCCTGGTTTCCCTATTTCTTGATTAAGCCAACTACCATTCTTGGAGCCGTTCAATCATCATTGCTCTTAGTGCCATGAACAAAGTTGAATTCATCCTTGGAATCCATCCTTGTCCACCAAAGAATAACCCTACCTTTTCGACATGGTCGCGTTGCAATAACATGGTGGCTACCTGGTTAGTTCATTCCATTTCTCTCCCAATTAGGCAAAGTATAATCTGGAATGATTTGAAAACTAGATATTCTCAGGGTGATTTATCTCGCATTTTCGATTTACAATTAGAAGTTGCGTCTTTAAACCAAGATGATCTTTTTGCGACTGATTATTTTACTAAATTGCGCATCATTTGGGATGAATTGGAAAATTTTAGACCTAATCCTCTCTACTGCTTTGTTAAATGTTCTTGTTATGTTCAATTTGTTATAAATCAAAGAAAGTGTGAAAATCGTGCTATGTAGTTTCTTAAGGGTTTGAATGATCAATACAGTAATATTCGATCACATGTCTTGCTTATGCAACTCATTCCCCCAATACCAAAAAAATTTCTCTCTAATTGTACAACAAGAACGTCAGTTGTCCACTGTTTTACCTCTTACAAATATCCATAATGCTAATGCTAGTCGTACTGCTGTGCCCAATAACTTGCTGTGTGGTTTTTGTGGGAAATATGGCGATAATGAGACTATTTGATTTAGAAAGGTTGGTTTCCCTACTACTGATACTAGGAATTCTAGACTCACATCTGATAGAAAATTTTGCACTTACTATAAAAGAATTGGCCACACCATTGACACCTGCTACAAGAAATATGGCTTCCCCCTGAATACAGACCCCAAAACCCAACCCGTACCACTCAGATTCACAACTTAGTTACTACTGATGATGTTTCTCTTAAGCATGTTTCTAAAGAACAGGATGTCAAAGATATTCAACTCACATCTCAATAATATCAATTCTTGACTGACATACTGCGCCAAAATAATTTTGCTGCTCCTTCATCTCAAGGCTAGATCAACCAAGTTGGAACTTTCTCTATTTATGCCCTCAAACCAAATGACTAGTCTCCAACGGGTAACTCTTTCTCCTTTTTACCTGATATTCATAATTCGTGGATCCTTGATTCAGGTGCCATTGACCATGTATGCACTGATCTCTTTGTTTTCACACATTACACAAAAATTACCCTTGTTTTAATTAATCTCCCTACTAGCCAAACTGTTTTTGCAAATTATTCTGGTTTAGTAAAGTTTTCTGACAAGTTTTATCTCCTTGATGTGTTATACATGCTTCAATTCAAATTATGCCTTTTTTAACCTCTAAATTATCTCTACAACTTAGATGAACTTTAACTTTCACTTCTACTCAATGCATAATACAGGACAATCTATTGCTGGCTTGTATCTCTTCAGTTCTTTTTTTGTTCTTTCACGCACTACACCACAAAATTTTGTTCCTTATATTAATTGCAATGTTATGGACAAACACTTGTAGCATTATAGAATGAGACACCCTTCTCATGAAAGATTAACTGTCTTGAGTCGTCAATATCCCTTTATAAATGTTGACAAACTGCACTTGTGTGATACACGTAATCGTGCCAAACAAAAGAAATTACCTTTTACTTTAAGTACCTCTGCTACTACTGCCATCTTTGATATTCTATATTTTGATATATGGGGACCTTGTCCCATTACATTTATGCAAGTTTTTAAATATTTCTTGATTGTTGTGGATGATTATGTAAAACATGGAAGCTTTGATGAACCAAATTTGTGATGAAGGCCAGATGCTTTGCTGCTTTGATTGAGGCTTAGTTCTAGGGTGTTTAGAATTCTTGTAAAGATCATTCTTAATCCTATGCACAAGCTGAATCAATCTGTTTTAAAAGAGAAAAATGTTTTTCTAAGCAAAGAGAAAAACAACCGGTTGAATTCATGATATAATCAGTTGTTTTACACTTAATTTGTTTAAAGGTTTTCAAAACTGTTTTTGACTTGGTTGACTAACTGTCAAAACCAATTCAACCGGTCAAAACGACATTTCAACCGGTTGATTGTCACATTTCTTAATAGCTTTTCAAAAACTTATTAAATATGTTTTCAGTTGAATTAAAACTGTTTTTGCTCATGATTAACTGCCTAAAACGACTAGATTTAAGAGTTATAAATATGGTTGTTTTTTGTATTAAAAAACACATAGAAAGTGAGATTGAAAACGTTTTTTTAGAAGAGATTTGATTCAATGTTTTGCAAGATTGCCTAAAAGTTGTGCATTGGTTCAAGATTTGATCTTAGGAGCTTTGTGATTCCTGAAATACCAGGTGTAATTTGTTCCTTTTTGATTCTTGTAATTGTTTCTTTTCTATACTTGTAAAGTTTGTAAACCTGTAAGGTGAGAGGGTGTTCTGACTGTGGTTGTGTGAAAGGCAAAAAGGGTAACTGTTCTTGTGTGGTCAAGATCACCTCTTTGTGGCTTTGAGTGTTTGTAATCTGTGATTGATTGCTAGTGGAATACCAGTGGTTGTTCTGGGGACTGGATGTAGCTCAGGGTTTAGTGAACTAGTATAAATTGATTGTGTAATATCTCTCTCTCTCTCTCACTCATTATAAACTGTTTGATTTTGATTTTTGTCTCTGTTGCTATAAACAACCAGTTAAAATGTAATTTCAACCGATTGTTTTTCTGCAAACAGTTTTAATTGCTTTGATTGTTTGGCTTCCCTAATTACTCATTCTATTGTTGATAAAACTTCATTCTTAGCTAATCTTTGAGAAAATCTTTTGTCAAATAATTCTTCCCCCCTCTTGTTTAGGCAATTAATTCTAACAATTGGCATCAAGAGCTAGGTTCTTGAAAAATATTCAAGTTCCATTTTTTTTTCTAAAACTGCTTTAATGGCTGATAAACTACCTTTTAGGGAATGTGCTTCAATAAATATACCACCACTATTTTGTGGTGTGAATTACCAAATTGGAAAGTTAGGATGAAGATTTTTATGCACTCCATAGATAAAGGAATTTGGGAAGCAATTGAAAATTGTCCTTTTATTCCTCAAGTTAAAAAAGATGATGTATTTGTTGATAAGCCTCCATTTGAATGGACTGAGGCTGATAGCAAGAAAACAAAGTTTGATTGGATTGCTAAAAATATTATAACTTCAGGGTTTCACAATGCAATTCTATAAAAGAAATGTGGGATATCCTTGAGGTTACACACGAGGGAACAAATGATGTGAAGAGGGCAAGTTAGCATGCTCTCATTCAAGAATATGAGTTATTCAGAATGCAGAAAGGGGAAACAATTTTGAATCACCTAATGAGTATTGGAAAAAGCTTTGACAAAGAGGAGTTGGACATAAAGGTTATGAGGTGTCTTGATAGGTCTTGGCAGCCAAAGGTCATTGCCATTTCTGAGTCAAAGGATCAAACATCCATGACAACAACTTCATTGTTTGGTAAGGTAAGGGAGCATGAGCTTGAAATGAATAGGTTGGTTGTTCAAGAAAGTGAGGACAAACACAACAAAGGGATTGCCCTGAAAGCTGCTAACTAGAAAAGGCAACAAGATTCCAGTGATAGTGATGAAGACACAATGAGCTTGCTATCAAGAAAGTTCAGCAAATTCTTGAAAAAGAACAAAGGCCAATCTTAAAAAAGGTATAGTTCCAAGAAACTGAATGGCTTTAATTCTAACAAATATACCTGTTATGGTTGTGGTGAACAGGGACATATCAAGGCTAAGTGTCCTAACAATGACACCAAGGAGAAAACTGATATCAAAGGAGAAAGGAGAGGAAAAACCAAGAAAGCATACATAACTTGGGATGACTATAAGGTATCCTCCTCCAGCTCTTCATAAGATGTAGAAGCAAATCTATGCTTAAAGGCATCAACATCAAGCAGTGCAAGCTCATCCTTTTCGGCCAAAGGTAAGAACTACTACCAACTACTTGAAGCATTTAATGAAACACATGAAAAAGCTAATAGATTGGCTTTCTTGAACAACAGGTTGAAAGGATTGAACAACTGGCTTGAAAACAGAGTTAAATCATTGGAAGAAGAGTTGGAAAAATCTAAAGTTGATTTTGAAAATTTGGATTTGATTTACAAGAATTCTTCTTGCATGTGTGACTCAAGTTTTTGTGAAAACTGTGAATCTCTTGAAAAGAAGGTTCACTACCTTGTGAAAACCGTGGATAGGCTTACAACTGGAAAATCCAACTTTGAGAATGTTCTTGCATCTCAAAATTGTGTTTTTGGAAAAGCAGGCTTAGGATTTTATCCACAGAGCAAAAAGAATGGGATTTCAAAACCTTTTTCAACAGTGTTAGAAAATCAACCGATTAAAAGAACGAAACAACCGGTTGTTACATGCTTTTACTATATGAAGAGAGGTCATTCTGTTAGATTCTACAGAATTCGTAAATTTCTTGTTCATAAAGGTATCTTTAAATGGATTCCAAGAAATATTCATGGTT